>Ga0209668_10000153_pt1 | contig 28576 bp, 20 predicted proteins | sample FrelakmetPLP11PL_FD_187150 | JGI IMG/M metagenome (GOLD analysis project Ga0209668, IMG submission 187150) | Freshwater lake sediment microbial communities from the University of Notre Dame, USA, for methane emissions studies - PLP11 PL (SPAdes)... | ecosystem: Environmental > Aquatic >...
GGTCGTTTGCGGTCACAGTCGGGATAGGGGCAGTCTTGCGGGATGGCAAGCGGTGTAACAGCGGGCATCGGGAATGGGTCTCCTTCCATCCCCGGGGACGCTCCCCCGCACTACCCTCGCGCTGAAATCCGCTTTTCCGATTCGAAATCGGGTCCAGAGCTCTGGAGCAGTTCAGTCCAAGGTCAGAGCTTTCTCCATCGCCTCCAACTCCACACCACCAATCAACCCATCCACCACCCGCTTCCAACTCTCTTCATCCCCCGGCCGGACCCCCGCCGCGGCCAGCAACCACTCCGGCGGCACCGCATCCACCCCCGCCTCGCGCGCTTGCGCGCACAGCGCCGACAGCTTCTCGATCCCGATCCGGCTGACCAGCAGATACCCGAACGCATACAGCAACTGGTTCTGCTTCGGATCCCGGATGCTGTGGTAGCTGCGCTCGTCGAACCTCAGCATGCTCACCACCGAAGGCATCTCCTCCCGGTCGATGTTGACCCTCAGCGTGATGGTCTCCATCCGTCCCGTCGCGCGATCCGTCCGCGTCACCGAAAGCCCGGGACCGAGCCATGATGCAAGCAGGACCGCATGCGACATCCGGCGCTGCGCACCCGTTGCCGGATCAAGCTGCTCGGCGACGAGATCACACAGCCCCTCCTCCACGATCATCGGCAAGGGGAGCCATTCATCGCCCAGAAGGTAGTGCGTGAACTCGTGCGCGAGGATCCAGCGATACTGCTGCGGGTCGGAACCCAGTTGCACCTCGATCCAACTCTCCCGACGCTGGCGCAGATCCCCCTTCCAGCGATTGGCCCCCGCAGAGTAGCGCCCGCTCTGGCGGCGAACGCGCAGTTCCAGCGGGCGCAGGGGCAGCATGTGCGGCGACTGTGCGACCTTTGGGTAGAGCTCCTGTGCAAGCGCGAGCAGCGCCGCGGCATCTTCCTGCTGCTCGGCACGCACGAGAATCGTCCGATCCTGTGCGGTGTACTCCAGCGGCTGCGGCGTTCCCGCACAGGCAGCGAGCAGCAACGCCGAAAGGCTGACCAGCAATGCACGCTTCATGCAACCAGATTCGCAGGATTACCCGCGAGGAAGCCGATGATGTTCGCACAGGTCACACGCCCGCGCTCCATGAGTGCCTCCTGCGTTCGGAAGCCCAGATGCGGCAGCAGAATCACATTCGCAAGCTCGTGGAACGGAGGGTCGCCGGCGTGAGGTTCACGCGAGTAGACATCCAGCGCAGCACCGCCGATCGACTGCCCGCGCAAGGCCTCGAAGAGCGCCCGCTCATCCACCAGCGCGCCGCGCGCCACATTGACAAGCCAAGCGTCCGACCCGAGCCGCGCCAGCTCCGCCGCTCCGACGATCCCGCGGGTTGATCCGTTGAGCGCCAGATGCAACGAGACAACCCCGCTGGCGGCGCACACCTCGGCAATCGACGGGAGATAGCGGCCCCCGGCCTGCACGAAGGCCTCGCGCGGAGTACGGGACCAGCCCAGGAGTTTCACGCCGAAGGGCCGCAGGAGCTCCACGACCCGCATCCCGATGCGTCCGGTTCCGACGATGCCAACCGTCTTCCCCGCCAGCTCGCGGCCGACGGAGGGACTCCACACGCCGCGACGCATGTCTTCATCTGAGCGCGGAACACCGCGCAGTGCTGCGAGCATCAGCGTCAGCGCCAGTTCCGCCGTGGCTTCCGTCGCATACTCCGGGACATTCGCAACACGGATCGAGCGACCTCGGCACGCCTCGAGGTCGACCGAGTCAAAGCCCGTGAACGCGACCGCCACCAGACGCAGCCGCGCAAAGCGCGCGAGCACGCCCGCATCGACGCGCCGTGTGACCGTGATGAGAACTTCGGCATCGCCGTATGCCGAATCCTCCGGCGTGCAGACCTGCAGCCCGGCCGCCTCCAGCCATTGCTTCATGCGGGCATCCGGAGACTCCCACAGGACCACAGTTCGCGCCTGCGTTGCCTGATTCACGGCATGCACCCGGCTGTCTCTGCCATCGCAGCCTTTTCCGACATCATCGCAATCACCATCCCGCAATCTCCGGTCGCGCCAGGAACACCTCGTCGGCAAAGCGCGCGCCCTGCACTCCGCGCAACATTCTCTTCAGCACCAGGTCGAACAGCAGTGGATGGTAGCCTTGCAGCTCCTCCAGCAGCGGCACATCCTCGGAGCGCAACAGTCCCGCCGCCCGCAGCGCATCGAGATCCGTCATCACGCGGATGGCGGGCAGCGGCCAGTCGGAGCCGTTGACAAGCCGGCCATGCCATTCAATGCGGCGCAACAGCTCGTGCAGAACCCGCGCATCGCGATTGCGGAAGGTGACCGCCGACAAGTCGCCCCACAGACCGCCCCTGCGCGCGCCATCGTTCGCACCATCTGCCAGCCGTTGCTCATCCATCATGCGTGCAAACAGCTCAAAACTGCTCCTCCGCACGCGGATGCCGTCCTTTGCCGGCGCATCCAGGTCCAACGAATCACCTAGACTGGCGCAGTGCGCGACGATCACGCGCGCGCCGGCCTGCAGAGCCGCTCGCAGCCGCAACGGATTGCCGTACTCCTGCCGTTCACCGGCATCCACGGCCTGCTCTTCGCCTGCGTGGGTCAGCAAGGTCATGTCCAGCCGCGCCAACTCGGCGTAGAACGGCAGGCAGCGTGCATCGGCGGGATCAATTCCCATGCTGTTCGGCAACCACTTCACCATGCGCACACCGCGCGCATGGGCGCTGCGCAGCACTTCGAGCGCATCCGTGCGATACGGATGGATCGAGACGGCGCTGAGACAGCGCCGCGGCGCCGCTTGGCTGTGCCGCTCAACCCAATCAAGCGGCACGAAGAACTCGCTGCGCGCGGCATCGACGCTGCCATCCGGAAGATGCGCCCGGTCGAAGGCGAGCAGCAGAACGCGGCCCGGATACTGAGGATGCTCGATCAGCTGCAGCAGTCGCTCGGCGAACTGCGCATCCGCTTCCTCCAGCGTCTGCACACCGCCGGCTCGCATGTAGGCAAGCGTCTGGATGCGCTTCCACGGATGCGCCCAGCTCAGGTGCTCCGGCGAGAGCTCGCAGCCGCTCCCGCTTGTTCCCATTCCCGCGAGATGTGCGTGATGATCGAGCACGCGATCGCGATCCAGTCCGGCCAATGCGCGATCAACCAGTTCCTGAGCCTGCGGCGAGAGCACATGACCAGCGATCAGCGCCTGCGGAACACTCGGCCCGAGTGCGCGCTCCCAGGCAAGCGGAATCCCGGCCCCAAGACCCGCCATCAGGCCCAGGACGGAGAGTGCGATCCAACCACCGCGCCTCAAGGGAACCACTCCCGACGCCGCGCATCGACTTCCTGCTGCAGTCGCGCTCTTCCCGAGGCAACCTGCTGCGCCTGCTCCAGTGCGGCACGCACGCCCGCCGAATCGGCTTGCGAACGCGCCCGGGCACCGATCCGCAGCCACACGCGCACCAGCCCTGCGCGTGCACTCTCGGACTCGGGCTTGAGCCGCAGCGCAAGCTGATAGCCATCGCGCGCCGGCTCCAGTTGATTCTGCGCCTCCCTTAGCGCCGCACGGTTGGCATGCGCACCCGCCAGCAGCGGATCGAGCTCCAGCGCCTGATCAAGGCACTCCAGAGCGGCTGCGTGCCCTCCCGCCATCAGGTGCGCGGCACCGAGATGACTCCACGCATAGGCACGCGTCGGAACCAGATCCACTCCCTGCTCCAGCAGGGGCAGCGCGGCGGCGATTTCGCCCTTGCGCAGTCGCAGCGCACCGAGGTTGATGCACACATCGGGATTCTCCGGCTCCAGCGTGCGCGCGGCCTCCAGCTCTGCGATCGCGGAATCGAGCTCGCCGCGCTCCGCCAGCGCGATGCCCAGTTGCACATGCGCGGGCACATTGCGTTGCGTCACGCTCAGCGCATGGCGAGCCATGCTCTCGGTGTCGCGCCAGGTCGCCAGCTGCGTACGGGTGGCATGGGCTGAGAGCCCCAGCAGCACCAGTGCGAGGCCGAGCGCTGCGGCTCGCGCGCCGCCCGTCTTCAGAACGCCGCGCGCCACGACCCAGCGATCCAGCGAAAGCCCGACGGCCAGCAGCAGTCCGATGCTCGGCAGATAACTGAAACGATCCGCCCAGGCCTGCGCACCCACCTGCACGATCCCGATCACGGGCACCAGCGTGCCAAGGAACCACAGCCCACCCACCGTGATCCAGGGAGCATCCCGCCGCATGCGCAGCAGGAACCACACCAGCAGCGCAAGCATCACCGCGCGCAGCGCAACGCCATGGGCGCTCCACTCCGGTTGCGGATAATGAAACGCGAGACCGCTCGGACGGATCTGCGCCGCGAGATACCAGCGGTACGCATCCAGAGCGACCGCCATGCGCTCGCCGAGAGGACGAGCGCCGAGGCCCTGCATCGCTCCGTAGTCGGCCTGCGCCAGCACCGTCAGGGCCGCACTGCCCGCACTCAGGCCGAAGGCCAGCGCGAGCGTAACCCACACGGCTGCGGTGCGCTCCCCCGGCCGGATCAGCGGCCAGATCTCCAAGAGCACCAGAAGACAGGGCAGCGTGACGAACATCGGCTTGCACAGCAGGCTCGCCGCCAGACACAGCATCGCGAGCACCAGCTGCGGGATCGGCCGCCGAATCCCCTGCCGCCGCCCCTGAACCCACAGACACATGGACGACAAGCCGAACAGGCTCGCCAGCAGATCCTTGCGCTCCGCGATCCACGCCACGGGCTCCACGCGCAGCGGGTGCAGCGCGAACAGCAGCGCAGCGATCAGCGCCACGGCGCGGCCCATGCCCAGCAGGCGGAACAGCAGCAGGACCAGGCCCGCGTTGAGCGCGTGCAAGATGACGTTGTGCAGCAGATGCCCGGCGGGATCGAGCCCGAACAGCTCCACATCCAGCATGTGCGACATCCAGGTCAGCGGGTGGTAGTTGGCAGCCTGAAAGTCGCCCCAGGCCCAGCGCAGGCCCTCCACCGTCAGGCCGGCCCGCACCTGCGCATTGCCCGTCAGGTAGACATCGGTGTCGTAGTCGACGAAGGCGTGTGTGCGCAGCGGCCAGTACACCGCCAACACGGTTGCCAGCACGAGCGGCAGCGCCCACCACGGCAGGCGCTCCGCTCGGTCGCCGGACTCGCCCTGCTCCCTCGAGGCACTCATGTCAGCTGCTGAGTCTAGCTTGCGCCGCCCGCGGAGCGCTTGCCAAGCTGTAGACCTCTGAAGAACCAGCGACTCTCCCTGTTCGACGCGACGATGATGGTCATGGGCGGCATCATCGGCGTCGGCATCTTCTTCACGCCGGCGCGCGTGGCCGCACAGGTCGATGCGCCGGGAATGTTCCTGTCGCTGTGGGCGCTCGGCGGCCTCGTCGCGCTGTGCGGGGCCTTCACCTTTGCGGAGCTTGCCGGCAGCATCCCCAAGGAGGGCGGCTGGTACGCGTTCCTGCGCGAGGCCTGCGGCCGCTTTCCGGCCTTCCTGTTCGCGTGGGTGATCCTCTGCGTCACCTCGACGGGCTCGATCGCGGTGATGATGGACTTCCTCACGGCCACGCTCGCGCAATTGTTCCCCGGTCTGGGCGCCACCGGCAGCCTCGGACGACTGGCGCTGGGCGCCGGTGTGATCCTGAGCATCACGACGCTGGCGCTGTTCGGTGTGCGCGCCGGGGCGCTGTTTCAGAACGCCTGCATGCTCGCCAAGCTCGCAGCGCTGTCGGTGCTGGGACTTGCGGCGCTCGCGGTGGGTTTCGGCGGGGAGACACTGCCTGCGCCCGCAGATGCCATCGTCATGGAGAAGAGCCTCCCGAGCGCGATGCTCGCCGTGCTGTTCTCCGTGGGCGGCTGGCAGATGGTGTGCTACGTGGCACCGCTGGTGAAGGAGCCCGAGCGCAATCTGCCGCGCGCGATCACGCTGGGAGTGATCGGCATCACGCTGGTCTATCTCGCAGTGAACTTCTCGTTCCTGTGGGCCTTCGGTCTGGAAGGCCTGTCGGGCAATTCCGGATTCGCCGCAGAACTCGCGACGCAGACACTCGGCCCGGCCGGCTCGAAGCTGCTGCTGGCGGCGATGGTCGTGTCCGCGCTGGGAATCACGGTGGTCAACATCCTCGCCACGCCGTGGATGTACGTCGCGATGGCCAAGGAAGGCCTGTTCTTCCGCCGCTTCGCCGATCTCTCGCCTCACAGCGGCGCTCCCACGCTAGCGCTGCTGCTGCAGGCGGGCATCTGCCTCGCGTACTGGTTCTCGGGCCAGGCCGGGATCCTCGTGGATGCCGTCGTGTTCGTGGAGTGGTTCTTCCACGGACTGGTCGCGCTGGCGCTGCTGCGCCTGCGGAGCACGCGCACCGACCTCGCGCGACCCTTCGCCAGCCCGCTCTATCCGCTCGCGCCGCTGGTGTACCTGCTGGTGGCGCTGGGCGTGGTGGGCGGGAACCTCGCGCAGGCCAACTGGCCGACCATTGGCATCGGGCTGGCGGTGCTGCTCCTCGGCGCGCTGATCTACAAACCATGGCAGCAGTGGATCGCCCGGCGCTCGGCATGAAATGCACGCGCGTCAGCGGGGTTGAGGCCGCCGGCGGAGCCACGGGCACGCTGATCGTGATCGATGTGCTGCGCGCCTTCACAACGGCGGCCTGCGCCTTCGACCGCGGTGCTGTCGGCATCGAGCTGGTCTCCACGCCCGAAGAGGCGCTCGCTCGCCGCGCCGAGGATCCCGCGCGGCTGCTCGTCGGCGAGCACATGGGACGCAAGCTGGAGGGCTTTGACTTCGGCAACTCGCCTGTGGAGCTGCACGCCGCCGAGTTGCGTGGCCGAGAGCTCGTGATGCGCTCCACCGCCGGCACGCAGGGCGTCGTGCGAGGCATCCACGCGCGTCACATCCTGCTCGGCAGTCTGGTCGTCGCCAGCGCCACTGCGGCGCTCGCCCGCCGGCTGGGCGAGCCGGTCACGATCCTCGCCAGCGGCTCCCCGTCCGGACCGGGCGAGGAAGACGAGGCCTGCGCAGAGCTGCTGGAGGCGCTGATCGAGGGCCGCGAGCCCGACCGTGCGCGCTGTCTATCGCGGGTGCTCTCCTCGCGGGCGGCGGCCAAGGCACTCGATCCGAGGGTCGACTGGATCACGCCCGCGGACCTGGGAGCCGCGCTCGCGCTCGACCGCTTTGATTTCGCCATGCAGGTCGAGCGGGTGGGCGGGCGCTGGCTGGCAGGGAAAGCAGTCTCGCCGCAAAAGTGAGCGCCGCACGGCCTTGGGGCCGCGCGGCGCTGGGGAGGAGCCGCTGCCCCCCCGGACAGGAGCTCCTCGCGATGAGCCATCCTCCAAGAGGTGGCTGGTGGATCGAGCCGCAGAGCTCGGCGAGACCGAACGGGCGGGGGGATTTTTTTCACAAAGCGCGCGCGAATTCCGTCGTGAGCCGCCGTCCTTGAAGGTGCCGGGGGAGTTCCTCCCGGCAACTCAAGAGGAGGAAAGACAGCATGTTTCGATGGATCATCCCCGGCGCTGCGGCCGTCGGGCTGGCGCTGGCCGGCTGCCAGTCCCTGTCCCGGGCTCAGGCCGATCTCTCACGGGCCACGTTTCCCGGCATCGCCAAGGTCGATGTCGGCAAGGCTGAAATCGACTGGCTGGCCCTGCGCGGCTCGATCAGCCGGCTGAGCGTCACCACGGTACGCGGTCCGCTGAAGTCGGCATCCCTGACCTTGTTCGAAGACATCAACGGCAACGGGCTCGTGGACTTCGGGGAGGAGGTCAAGAGCTACACCACCAGCGAGAGCGGTGAGGGGCTGGTACTCACCGATGTGACGCTGAGCGCCTCGGAGCTGGCAGGTCGGCGCCCGGACAAGCTGCAGGTGCTGTTCTCCGTCATCGACGGCGACGGCAAGTCCCACGTTCATTCGACCAGCATCTGAGGAACTCCCTACATGAAACTCATCCCGTCTCTGCTCGTGTTGGTTCCGCTGACCATTGGCTGCGCAGCCTGGGCCATCGCCACGCCTTCGGGCAGCACCATCTCGGATCAGGCGCTGCGCAAATGGACCGGACGCACCTTCAACAGCGTCCATGCGATCGAGGTGCAGACCGCGATCGATGAACGCCTGCTTGGTCCGGCCTGGGTGCGCTTTGCGCCCCTCAGTCCGGCGAGCATTCTGGCGCTGCAGGCGAGCGTCGCCCCCTCGGCGCTGCATTGCACCCCGCTGCCGATGACGAGTGCCGAGGTCGAAGTGGACCTGCTGCAGGACGGCCTGCCGGCCCGCGTCTACACGGCTACGGTACCCGCCGGTCAGTCGCAGGCCCTGGTGGCTGTGCCCCCGCCGAACGGCGGTTGGCTGGGACAGCCCATGAAGATCGCGCGTCGCGCGTACTCCAACGGGTTGCTCGTGTTCGAGGACGAAGTGGTGGCGAGCTTCCGCTGAGTCCCGTGGCGCCATCGGTGGATGCCGGGGGGGCGTCCACCGGTGGCGTGTCTTGGCGGCCTCAATCCGCTTCAGGAGCGGAACGAATCCTGATCGAGCGAGGGTTCGCGATTGGCCGCGAGGCCCAGAGCCAGGCCCAGCGCGAGCATGGTCGACATCATCGAACTGCCCCCTGTCGAGAACAGGGGCAGCGGAATGCCCGTCAGCGGCACAAGCCCAAGATTGACGCAGGTGTGGATCAAGAGGTGCGCACCGAAGTACAGGCCGACTCCGGCCACGAACAGGCGTGAGAAACGGTCACGCAGTCCGCTGGCACTGCCAAGGATGGAAACCACCAACAGCGCGTAGACGCCCAAGGCCAGCAGAATGCCGACGAAGCCGATCTCCTCGCCGACGACGGCGAAGATGGAGTCGCAGTCGCGCTCGGGCAGGTGTCCGGCCGTGTTGGCGACCCCTTCGCCCATGCCCTGTCCGACCCAGCCGCCGTTTCCGATCGCGACGCGCGCATGGTAGCTGTGGAAAGCCGGACCGCTCTTGCCCGCGATGACATCCGAGGCCGAGTAGCTCTCCAGCCAGGTGCGAATGCGCTGCAGTTGGTAGTCGTGCACGCCGAACTGGAAGTGCCAGACGCAGAACGCCAGCACGGCCGCTGCGCCCAGAAAGCGCAGCAGCACTCCGGCCCGCGCTCCCGCGATGTACAGCATGCCCAGCGTCACCGGCACCAGCGACAGAGCGGTGCCAAGGTCGGGCTGCTTGACAACCAGAGCCATGGGCACGAGCGCCACTGCGATCGGCGGCAGCCAGTCACGCGGCTTTTCCAGTCGATTTCTGTAGAGCACACGCGCCAGCATCAGGATCACGCCGATCTTCGCCAGCTCGCTGGGTTGCAGATCAAAGCCCCCCGGCAGAGCGATCCAGCGCCGCGCTCCGTTGCGACTGTCGCCGATCAGCGGAACCAGCACAAGCAGCAGCAGGGTGCCGCCGTAGACCAGCCACGCGTTGCGTGCCAGCCAGCGCGCCCGCAGGCTGAGTCCAACGATCAGGAACGGCAGGGCGACGAGCGCCTTCAGCACATGCTTGCCGAAGTCGACATCGTTGCGCTCGTGGAGCAGGTCGGACTCCCCCATCGCTCGCACGAAGCCCAGCCCCAGCACGAACAACAGCCCAGCCAGCAGCAGCACATGCCAGTCGAGCGCTCCCCAGCGCACCTGACGCAGGGACAGCACGGGCTCAATCAGTCGGCGCAGGCGCATCAGCGCGGCTCCTCTGCGACCAGCTTGCGGACAGCGGCGGTCTTGAGGAACTGCGCGGCCAGATAGACCGCCGTGTGGCTGGCGGTTTCGGAAACATCGTGCAGGTAAACCACGAGCACATAGCGCGGCTGCTCCTCGGGGAAGAAGCCGGCCACCCACGTGTGCTTGCGCAGCTTGCCGGCCGCCATGTCCGCGCGATCTTCGGGCGCGAGCTCAGGCGAATCCACAAAACGGGCCCAGTCGGCGCTGCCGGTCTTGCAGGCGAAGCGGAAACCCAGCGAGGCCGCATCCAGTCCCTTGTCGTACGCAGTGCCACCCGGCTCGTTGACCACGGCATCGAGCGCCTCGAGCACCGTCCGCCGTGCTCGCTCATCACACTCCAGCGGTCGCGCGGACTTGGAAACGTCGACGCGATCGATGCTGCGCACAAGGCGCATCTGCGGCAGTTCGCCGCTCACCAGCCCCGCCATCGCCCGCGCCAGCTGCATCGGACTCGCTTCCATGCGGCCAAGCCCGTTGGCGAAACGCATCGCGGAAGCGCGATCCTCCAGATCTTCCGGCAGCGCATCGGCACGCGCCAGGCGCGCGTTCTCGATCAGGCCGCTGCGCCCCTGCAGTCCCAGATGTCTCACGCCCGTCGGCTCGCCGAAACCGAACTGCGCCGCAGCGGCCACCAGCTGCTCGGGCGTGTAAAGTTCCTCCGCGAGATGCGCGAAGTACGCATTGCAGCTGCGAGCCAGCGCCGAACGCAGCGGCAGTTCACCGTGCGCGGCCCCGTGGCAGTGCATCGTCTTCCAGCCGGCCCCGCCATCGGGGAGCGGAACGCAGGCAAAGCGCCGCTCGGGATCCAGACCCAGCTTCGCCAGTGCGAACGCCGCGATGAACGGCTTGAAGCTGGAGCCTGGCGGATTGAAGGTCGGACGCGTCAGCGTTCGCTCGCGGACATGGGCCCGTTCGCGGCTGCGGCCGGGACTGGGAGTCCCGCCGCCTTGTCCGGGCTCGGAGGCGGCGACAAGCACCTCGCCATCGAGTCGCGCCAGCACGATCGCACCCACCGGATCGCGCGCCCAGAGCGGATCGCTACCGGGTCCAGGGGGCAGCTGCGGACGCTGCAGACTTTCCTCCGCAGCACGCTGCAGCTCGACGTCGAGCGTGAGCACGAGCTCGGAACCATCCTGGGGCGCCCGTTCCAGCTGCAGGCCGTCAAGACGCTCCTCCTCGGCCAACGAGAAGGTCTCCGCGTAGCCGTGCTGACCGCGCAGCTCCGGATCAAAGTAGGCCTCGATTCCCGTGCCCCCGATCCATTCCTCGCTGCCGAGGAGCTGACCGGAAAGCGTGCGCAGCTCCTCCTCCTCGGCGTCGCTGCGCACCAGCATGGAACGCAGCTCCGCCTGCCGCGCGCGCAGTTGCCCCTGCGCCAGCAGGTCGACGAGCGTGGGACGACGCAGATCGCCGATCAGGCTGGCCGCGAGCGGCCGGCCGGCATCATTGAGTGCCCGATGGACACGCTGCGTGGTCGCTTCCAGCTCAAAGCCCGCGTACAGGCTCTGATGACGCGACACCAGCCGCACCAGCTCCCAACTCGGGCGCTCGCAGGCCAGCATCGACCGCGTGCTGAGATCCTTGGCCAGATAGCGCTCCGCGGCTTCGGCGCGCGAGAGTCGATTGGCATCCAGTTCGAGCGAGTGACGCGGAGCGTGCGTGCCCAGGGCGCGCTCAAGTGCAGCGGCGATGCGATCCTGAAAGCGCGCTTCCACGCCGCGCGCCCACCACAAGAGCTCCCGGCGCGCGGCGAGTTCGTCGACCCGCCGTGCACGCTCGAAGAGCTGACGCCAGCGCTCTCCGGCCTCGACCGGGCCCGCGGGCGGCTGCCAGACGTCGGTGCGCGCCGCGCGATCCACGTCCGGATGGCGACTGAGATCACAGGCGGCGCCCAGCACGCCCCAGCGATCCGTGCTGGCCCGCGCAAGCTCGCGCAGGGCTTCATCACGGAAGACCAGCGTGCCCGACTCGAACTGTGGCGCGTCCGCTCCCTCGGGAATCTGCAGCAGCGTCGGCAGCTCCGTCGCGATCAGCACGTCATCGAGTTCGAGCCAGGAAGGCGCTCGCCCATCCTTGCCGCGCTGGGCCGAGCGCGGTGCGGTCCACAGCAAAGCCAGTTCACTCAGCAGGGCGTCGGCCCGCCGATCGGGGATTTCCTCGAGTTCGGCGCGCACGAGCACGCGCGGCAGCAGCGTCTCTTCCAGCGCGCGTTCCCATGCTGCACGGCGGCTTGCCAGCCATGCGCGCCGCCGCGCATCGTCCCAGCGCAGCGCACGTCCGATCCAGGCCGTGTCGATCCAGCGCTCCAGCGTGCGCGTCTCCAGCCGACCCGGATCGAATCCGCAGGCTTCGACGAACAGCGCATCCGCAGTCTGGTCCTCGATCGCACTGCGCGCGCGCTCGAGATCCTCGAGCAGGCGATCGAGCGCACCGCCGGTGGAACCGGACGTTGCGGCACCCGCGCCTTTTGTGCGACCGGCCCGCCCTGGAGCGCGCGCCGATCCGTCCCGCTCCAGCAATTCCGCAAGTTGCGCCAGCTCATCGCGCGTGCGGCTCAGGCGCTCTTCCAGTTCGGCCAGCAGCAGCTCGGAGCTGCTGCCGCGCGCGCGCGCCGCCAGCTCCAGCAGCGAACGCTGCCAGTCGGGCGATTCCTGCTCCGGCTGGAAGATGCGTCGGCTGCGCACCGGCAGATTCAGCAGTTCAGCAGCGTAGAAACGCAGATCCGAAGCGCGTCGTTCACGCAGCGCTTCGCGTGCTTCGCCGGAGCTGAGCTCGGCATCCAGCGTACCCGGCAGGCTCTTGCCTCTTGCAAACTCACGCAGCGCATGCGGACTCAGCGCCACCAGCTCGATCGCCCACGGGCGCAGGTGGACAAGCGTTTCGGGCAAGCCGACCGCCCGCATTTCCAGCGAGGAACGCGCATGTGCCAGCTGGGCCAGCGGATTGCCGCGACGGAACTCGCGGTAGCGGAAGGTGAGCTGCCAGTGATCCTCGTCTTCGGCGATCACGGCGCCGCGCGCATCGAGAATCCGGCCGCGGTGACTGGGGATGCGCTCCGACCCATGCACCATGTCGAGCGCTTCCGAGGCCCAGATCTCATGTTCGAGCACCTGCACCTGGAACGCGCGCGCCAGCACGATGCCGACGAGCAGCAAGAACACGATCACCAACGGACCGATGCGACGCTGCGCGACCATCTCACCACTTCCTGCTCACCAGCGGTGAGAGTCCCGGAAGACGGGGCACGATCCAGCACGCCAGCGCCGCGAGCCCTGCCGAGCTCAGTGCCACCTGGGCCCAGGCAGCGGAGGCTGGTCCCGCGACGCTGCCAGCCTGCGCCCAATAGGCGCGCGCTGCGGCAGCAAGCCATCCAAAACCGCTTACCGCGAACACCAGCGCGAACATCATCAGGCTGGCGTACAGCGGAGCGCTGACTTCAAGGAACGAGCGCACGCTGAGTACCAGCAGCACGGCACCGAGCAGCCCCGCGCCCGCGACGATCCAGCCTTCGCCCGTGAAGCTGGCCCGCACAAACGCAGCCAGCAGCGCGGCCAGGGCGGCTTCGCGCTCCTCCATGCGCGCGGCCAGCGAGATCAGCAGCACAAGGCACAGATCGGGCATCCAGCGTCCGCCCAGCGCGCTCTGCGCGAGCAAAGCCAGCAGCAGCCACACGAACAGCGCCAGCCAGTGCTGCGGTCGAGCACGCTTCATGAGCCGGACTCCTGCTGCTGCGGACGCCACACATCCACTTCGACTGTGCCAGCCACCCAGGCGGGTCGCGTGATCACAAGCAACTGCTCCGTGCGGCTCGCGGATAGTTCCGTACTGCCGATGCGCAAGCCCGCAGGCACCCAGCGATCACCAGAACCGGTGTAGAGATCAACGCGACGATTCCGGCGCAGCGCAACCTGACGCAGTGCTTCCACGCCAGCCTGCCACTCCAGCTCGAGCCGGCCCGTGGCGCGATCAAAGCTGCGCGTGTGGAGCAGACCCAGATGCAAAGGCGCGTCCTCGACGCCGAAATCGGCCAGCACCAGCACGGACGATCCGGGATCCTCCAGCAGTCGCACATCGCTCACGAGCCACTCGGTCTGCTCGAGCCGGCCCAGATAATGTCCTCGAGCGGCGACGCAGGCTCCGCTCGACAGTCCCTGGCGCGTGCCGGCGTGCAATCGGCGCGTTTCACGCCAGAAACAAGGGGTTGCAGCCAGCGCGAGGCGCGCCGAGAACCAACCGGCACGCTCCAGCGGGTCGTGAACGAGCAGATCGGCCGCGCTGGCCGTGTTCTGCGGCGCGAGAATGAGCACTTGTCCCAGCCCGCCGCGGTAGTCGATCACCGGAGCAACCGACCAACCTTCGCGGCCGCCATGCGGACGCGGCACCAGCGTTCCGATCGTGTACCCGTTGGCAAGCACGGCGGCGCCGGACATCGGATCCACGCGCTCGCCCACGCGCACGGTTTCGCCGGGCACCAGCTCGCCCTGCTGGGCATGCACGGCCAGCTGGCGCGCGCGGGCGCCATCGCGCGACTGCGAGCATAGACCGCCGAGGATCAGCACCGCGTTCTGAGTGCGTGCTTCGACGCGTGCGTCTTCGCGCGTGATCAATTCGATGCGCGCTTCGCCGGGCAGCAGCACAGTTCCGGCCCGTCCGACCTCGATCACGCGCCCCACATAGGCCGATCCCGCCACGACAGGCAGTCCGACCTGCACGGGTGCGGCAGCTGCATGACGCACGATCAATCGATCCTCACCCGCAGCGCCCCGGTCCACGATCTCCGCGTGGATCAGGTTGCGCTCCTGCACCAGCGAGGGATCCGCAGGCACCACGCTGGCCTGTTCGCGCTGCAGCAGCTGACGCGCGGACTGCGCCAGCGCCTGATCTTCCTCTGAGCCGGCCTGCGCAGTACGCGAGAGGTTGAGCGGCGCCGCCAGTGCGCTGACCAGCCGCATCGGCACGCTCAGCCATTCCGCTGCGCGCTCGATCGGCGCCACAGGCCGAAGCGAGAGCGCCAGCAAGGCCATCCACAAGATGACAAGCGTGTTGCGGCTCATGAATCCCCACCGCGCGGGCGCGCATCCCGCTCATTGCTTGCGCGTGGGAAGAGCTTACGAACCGTCTTCCTCGGATGCCAAGACGCGCGAGAAGACTTCGAGCTTGTCGAGGAACACGCCAGTTCCACGCGCCACCGCCGTCAGCGGGTCATCCGCCACGCGCGCCGGCACTCCCAGGCGATCCGAGATCGTGTTCGCGATGCCGTAGAGCAGCGCCCCGCCGCCGCAGATCGTGACGCCCGAATCGCACAGGTCGGCGGCGATTTCCGGCGGAGCTTCCTCGAGCACGCCGCGGATGGCCTCGCAGATCTGAAGCACCGGACCGCCCAACGCCTCGCGGATCTCGATCGAAGTCACGGTCGTCTTGCGCGGCAGGCCGGTGACGCTGTCGCGTCCCTTGACCTCCATCGAAAGCTCCTGTTCCATCGGCCAGGCCGAGCCGATCGTCAGCTTGATACGCTCCGCCGACTGCTCGCCGATCATCAGGTTGTGCTGACGGCGCAGGTGGTTGATGATCGCCTCGTCCAGCTCGTCACCCGCAACGCGCAGCGAGGTCGACTTGACCATGCCACCCAGCGCGAGCACGGCGATCTCCGTCGTGCCGCCGCCGATGTCCACGATCAGCGAGCCGCGCGCTTCCACGACCGGCAGTCCGATGCCGATGCCGGCAGCCATGGGCTCATCGATCAGGAACACGCGGCGCGCACCGGCGCGCTCGGCGGAGTGGATCACGGCGCGGCGCTCGACGGCAGTGATGCCGACCGGCACGGCGATCACGACCTGCGGCTTCACGCTCTTGCGGCCCTCGTGCACCTTCATGATGAAGTAGCGCAGCATCTTCTCGGTGACGTCGAAGTCCGCGATCACGCCGTTGCGCAGCGGACGGATGGCCTCGATGTTGCCGGGCGTTCTGCCGAGCATCGCCTTGGCTGCGTTGCCCACGGCCATGCCATCGAGCAGCACCTCACCGGTGTCCTTGCGCACGGCCACCACGGAGGGCTCGTTGAGGATGATGCCGCGGCCTCGCACGGAGACCAGCGTGTTGGCCGTGCCCAAGTCGATGCCCATGTCGATCGAGAAACGACCGAGGGCCCATTCCAGCGGCTTGAACACCATGTCAGCCTCGTTCCGCAGTCCTGCGCGTAAGGGGAGAGAAAGAAGTCACCGTGATGGGCCGGAGTGTAGCGACACTCTGCGCTCGATCAAGCGAGCAACTCGGACCTCATGCGCTCTGCAAGGAAGCCGCATTCTTGATTCCCAAAGCAGCGACCCCGCTCCGAGTGGAACGGGGTCGCGCGTGAGCGTCGAAGACGGCGCTTGGATCAGGGCTTGAAGAACATCCCCTCGCCACACTGGGTGCCGAGGAAGTTGTCCGTCATCAGGATCGCGGCGATCAGCATGATCGTCGAGAAGATCAGCAGGGTCTCCGCGAGACCGACGCTGGAGCTGCTGCCGGCGGCTTCGCCACCTTCGGGCTTGGCGGCGGCACGAGCCGAGCGCGCGGGCTTCTCAGCTGCGGGCTTGGCGGCGGGAGTACGGCGGGTTGCCATGGTAAGTGTGCTCCTTCGAAGAGATCAGAGACGGGTGGCGGCGCCGTCACCCTGACGGATGGCCTCGCTGCCGTTCTTGCGAACCAGCACAGCCGAGCACATGTTCGGGTAGACGTACTCAACGCGGGCCTGACCCTTGTAGGTCGAGCCGTCGTAGATCTCGAAGGTGAAGCCGCGCTCGACACCGTCAGCCGAACCGCGGTTGATCGACACCAGGCCGGGCTGCGTGCCCATCTCGATGGCGAGGATCTTGCCCTCGATCAGCGGCATGGCCTTGACAGCGTCCAGCTTGAAGCCGGTGGCCTGAACCACGGTGTCCAGCTCGGTCTTGGTCTTGGTGAGCGCCTTCTCGGCGGTGGCCAGCTCGCGCTCCTTGGAGGCGATCTGGTTGGTGGCATCGTTGAACTTGCCTTCGAACTCGGCAGCCTTGGCTTCCGCGGCGGCTTGAGCCATCGCAGCTTCCTTGGCCTTGTTCTCGGCGTCGTTCTTCTCAGCCAGCGCCTTCACGCGGTCTTCGTTGGCCTTCTTCGAGTCGCCCTGGATGCCTTCCAGAGTGTTCGAGAACTTCTGCAGCGAAGCCTCGAGGTTCGCCATGCGCTCGCCGTTGGCGTTGTTCTCGTTCTTCAGACGCGCCACTTCGTTGTTGGCGGTGTCGAGGTCCTGCTGCAGGCGGCCAGCCTTGTCCGTGGCCTGGTTGAGGTCAGCGGCGAGCTTGGACTTTTCGGTGCCCAGATCGGCCTTGGCCTTCTCGTGAGCAGCCTTCTCCGCTTCGTACTGCTTCTTCCAGTTGTTGTTCGTGCTGACCGCGTTGGAGGCCCAGCCAACGAACGCGGCGGCCAGGATCAGGTTGACAGCGATGAGGATTTTGGCGATGGAGCTCATGGAGTTCCGTGGGGGTTCCGAGATGTTCGTTGGGGGGATTGAGGGGGGGTCGACCTTGCGGACAGGTGCAGACAGGTTTGCTGAGGTTGCCGTAAAGCCTTGTCTTTCAGGGGTTTAGGCTGCCCTAGCTTTCCGAACAGAGCGTGTGGGGAGGGAGTCTAGCGACCGCTCCGGCACGGGTCAAGCACCCACCGAGATGTTCTGGGACGGGAGGTTCTGATGTTGTGCCGTGACCATGTGCGGCGCCGGGCAAGCTACCGCGGTCCCGTCCTTTGGTAACCGCTCCGTCGACGAGCAATCCCCCACAGCCCCAGCGGCAAGAGGAGCCAGCCCCAAAGCAGGTATGGCTCGGCGCGCACGAAGGGGGTCTTGGAGGCCGCAGCCCCCTCCGCCGGCACCGGAACTCGGGCCAGCAGACTGCCCCGCACCATGCGGTCCTGCCCCCCCACCTCCAGGCGCTGAAGGATCTTGCCATCGGGCCCCACCAAGGCCGTCACCCCCGAGTTGGTGACGCGCACGAAGGCCCGGGCCGTCTGTGCCGCCGCCACGCGGGTGAACGCCAGCATCTGGTCATATTCAAAGGTGTCCTCGAACCAGGCCTCATTGCTCAGCAGCACGTGCAGGTCCAGCGCGCCGGAGCGCAGCGGCGCCGTGTACGGGTCGTCGTAGCTGTTGTCGAAGCAGACCGAGAGGCCCAGCCGCGCACGCTGGCCGTCTCCGTAGGCGAGCTCCACCACGCTGGTTTCCCCGCCCGCCACCAGGTCCGGGATGTAGCCTGCCACCGCGAAGGCGGTGTCGCGCACCCACTCGAAGCGCTCAAGTCCCGCCATCTGCTCCCCGCCGGGCACAGTATGGATCTTGAGGCCCTGTCCCGCGCGCTGGCCGGCGGCGTCGAACAGCACGGCGGCGTTGGAACGGCGGATCGCGCCTTCGTGCACCACGTACAGCTCGCTGCCGGTCAGGAAGGACGCGCCCGGCGGCAACAGCGGCGCGCGCCGGGAGCCCTTGCCGAACAGTTCGCCGGCGATCAGGTCGCGCTCGATCTCGCGCATGGTGAGCACCTGCGCGTGGCTTGGAAACTCGCTCCACGGCGGCGGCTGAATGCCGCGGGCATGGGCCTGCTCCAGTCCGCTCTCGACCATCGGCCATGGGTAAAGCGTCTCGCCCCAGGCGACCAGATCGATGCGCTCGCCGCGCCGCTCCGCCAGCGCCGCAGCGGTCAGACCCTGCATTTCATCCCACAGTTCGCGGGCCGTCTCGCGCTGCATCTTGCGGCGCTGTTCGAAGGCAGGCTGGATCAGCAAGACGTTGGGTCCGGGCTGCGTCTGCGGCGGGGCCGTCAGCAGGCTTGCGCCGATGCACGCGCACAGCGGCAGCAGCAGCGCCGCAAGAGCCCCGAGTGTGCGTCGACGCTCCGCGAGGTCGATCAGGCCGCCGGCCAGCGCGGCGGCGGCGAACGACAGCCCGGCAACACCGAATACGCGCGTGGAGCCCAGCAGCAGCTCGCTGTCCGCCAGCACGTGCCCCACGCGCATCCAGCCAAAACCAAAGGGCGGCTCCAGGTGGCTGCGCAGCACCTCCAGCGACACCCAGGCAGCCGGAAAACACAAGGCAAGCGGCAGCTGCGGGCTCAGCCGGCGCAGCAGCACGCCCGTGCAGGCCGTGTAGAGCGCCGGCACCAGCGCGACGGCCAGCAGCGTGCCGACCCACACGATCGTGCTCCACCAGCAGATGGCCGAGAAGCCCAGCGCCGCGCACAGCCACTCGATCCAGAAGGCCTTCGGGCCGGGTTGGCGGGCGGCGTGCGCGTAGGGCACCAGCGCGAGGATCGCCAGCCAGAAGATCCCCTCCTCCGCGAGCACGCCGGGGTTGGCGAGGAACAGCAGCAGCCAGGCGCTGCCGAGCACCAGCAGGCGCAGCCGCGCGCTCAACGCAGCCTCCGGAAGGGCACCAGCGCGCCGGTTTCGGCACGCGTGTCGGGCGCCACGACGGCCAGCGCATCCGCTCGCGTGATGCCGACGATGTCCGCCGAAGAACGCCAGCGCAGCGGCTCCAGCACGCTGACGCCGTCTTCGCCAAAGCTCACGCGGACGGGGTGATGCTGCTGGCGCGGATTGGCGGCCAGCGCGGTGCCGCTCCAGCGCCCAACAGGCAGCGTCTCGGACTGCCAGTGCACCGGATCCGCGCCCGAGAGCTTGGCCAGCGCGCGGCGCAGGAAGACTTCAAAGCCCACAAGACAGGAGACAGGGTTGCCGGGAAGTCCAAAAACAGGCTTGTTTCCTGCCATTCCAAACCACAGGGGCTTGCCGGGCTTGATGGCGATCTTGTGCAGCACCGGCCGCACCGAAAGACGCTCGAACGCGGCGCCGACCAGATCGTACTTGCCCATGCTGACGCCGCCGGTGGTCACCAGCGCATCGCCATTGTCCAAGGCATGAGCGAACACGCGCTCCAGCTCGCGCGGATCATCGCGCACGATGCCATGCGAGACGAGCTCGACGCCGGTAGCCTGCAGGGCGGCGCCGAGATAGAGCGTGTTGCCCTCGCGAATCTGTCCGGGGCCAGGGCGCTCGTGGGCGCGCACCAGTTCATCGCCGGTCGTCGCCAGGTGCACGCAGGGCCGGCGCAGCACGGCGAGCGGTTCCTTCCCGACGGCGGCGAGCACGGAGAGATCCTCGGGACGCAGCACACGGCCGCGTGTCAGTACGCGCTCGCCGGTGCGCAGGTCCTCTCCGCGCTGGCAGATGTTGAGGCCGGGCCGGGGCGCGTCCTCGAGCAGCACATGGCCCGCTCCATCGGGCCGCGAGCGCTCGACCATGATGACCGCATCGCAGTCAGCGGGCACCTGCGAACCGGTGTAGATCGCCACGCACTCGCCGGCGGCCACGCGCCCGGCAAAGGGCTCTCCGGCGCGGGCTTCGCCGACCTGACGCAGCCGGCGTGCGCCGCCGCTGGCAGCGAAATCGACGCTGCGGACCGCGAACCCGTCCATGGCGCTCTTTTCGAAGGGCGGCAAGTCCAGATCGGAGTGCGCGTCCTCGGCCAGCACCCGGCCGCAGGCTTGCGTAAGGGATACATGCTCGCGCGCCTCCAGCGGAGCGATGCACTCTAGAATCTCGGCAATAGCCTCGGCGGGCGTGCGCATGACGCGCAGCATAGCCACACACGCCCCCATCAGCCCACCCTTCTCCATGCCCCCCATCCAACTGCAGCGCGTCAGCGCCCTGATCCTGCTTGTCTGTCTGTCCGCCTGCTCCGGCGGCGACTCTGCCGGAGCGAGCGCCTCGGGCTCCGAGGAATCAAAGTCGCAGCTCAAGGCCCGCGAGGCAACGCGGGTGCGCGTCAGCAAGGTGGAGCAACGCGAGATGGTGCGGCGTCTGGAGACCACGACGGTTGTGGAGTCCGACAAGGAGATCCGCCTGTTCCCGCGCGTCGCGGGGACCGTGCAGTCGCTGCACGCCGAGGAGGGCGATCGCGTGGAACAGGGTGCGCTGCTGGCTCAGCTCGACGATCGCGATGCGCGCGCCAGACTCGCCGAAGCACAGGTCGCGCTGCGCGAGGCGCAGGACAACGCGCGCAAGCTGCAGCTGGGCATCGACGAAGCGCAGGCCCGCGTGCGCTCCACCCAGCTTTCAATGGAACAGAAGGGCCGCGAGTACGAGCGCAACGCGCGCGCCGAGGGTGTCGTTTCGGAACTGGCGCTGGATCAACTGCGTCTGGCGCGTGACACCGCGCTGGGCGACCACGAATCGGCCAAGCTCGCGCTCGAGCGCGCCAAGCTGGAGGCGAATGCAGCCAAAACGGCGGAGGAACGCGCCAAGCTGGCGCTCGAGCGCGCGCAGCTGGAGCTGTCGTGGACCTCGGTCACGGCGCCCTTTTCCGGCGTGATCGCCAGCCGCACGGTCAAGGCCGGCGATGCGGTCAGCTCCGCCGCTCCGCTGTTCGTGCTGACCGATCCCGGCAGCCTGCGCGCCGTGTTCTATCGGCCGCAGCGCGAGCTGTCCTTCTTTCAGGGCGACGGCAAGGCACTCGCCGCAATCGAGCTGTCCGCGCGAGCCGAGGCGCTGCCGCAGGCGCAGTTCGTGGGCCGCGTGCAGCTCGTTTCACCTTCCATCGATGCGCAGTCGGGCAACTTCCGCGTCACCGTGCGCCTGGAACCGCGCACGAGCGAGGATGCACGCACGCCGCTGCTGCCCGGCATGCTGGTGCGGCTTTCGATCGTCAACGAGCGTCATCCGCAGGCCCTGGTGGTCGAGAAGCGCGCGCTGCGCCGCGAGGGCGATCTGAGCCTGCTGTTCGTCGCCGATCAGGGTGTCGCGCGCCGCGTCGAGGTGCGCGAGGGCTTCAGCGAGGATCTGCTGGTGGAAGTCATCCCGCTCGAAGGCTCGCGGCTTGCCGCGGGCGATTCCGTCGTCGTGGTCGGCAACCGCGACCTGGAAGACGGCATGGCGCTGGAACTCGAGTCTTCCGTCCAACGCTGAACGCGCATGGATTCCGAACGCCAGCGCTCCGGATTTCTAGGGTTCGTGACCACGCGGCCGGTCGCGATCACGATGCTGATGATTGCGATCGGCGTATTCGGCGCCGTCAGCTTCTCGAAGCTGCGGCTCGACCTGCTGCCGGAGATCAGCTACCCCACGCTGACGGTGCGCACCACCTATTCGGGCGCGGCGCCCGAGGACATCGAGGATCGCGTTTCCGAGCGCATTCAGGAGGCGCTCTCGACGCTGCCGCGCGTGGTCCGCACCACATCGCTCTCCCGTGCGGAGACGAGCGATGTGATGCTCGACTTCGAGTGGGGCACCGCGATGAGCTTCGCCGTACAGGATGTGCGCGACCGGCTCGACAGCGTCGTGCTGCCGCGCGAAGCCTCGCGTCCGCTGATCCTGCGCTACGACCCCAACCTTGACCCGATCCTGCGCATCGCGGTGACACTTCCGGCCGCGCGCTCCAGCGGCAGCGAGCGCGACCTGATCCAGCTGCGCTGGCTCGCCGAGAAGCGCATCCAGCGCGAGCTGGAGACGATTCCGGGGATCGCGGCGGTGCAGGTGCGCGGCGGACTCGAGGAAGAGATCCGCATCCGGGTGGATCCGTTCAAACTCGCGGCGCAGGACATCGACCCCGCCGTGCTGGCCGCGCGACTGGGCGAAGAAAACCTGAATGCGTCCGGCGGACTGATCCGCGAAGGCTCGAGCGAGTTCCTCGTCCGCACGCTGAATGAGTTCGTCAGCATCGAGGAGATCGCCGACCTCGCGATCGTGCGGCGCGGCGAAGCGGTGATCCGCGTGCGCGATGTCGCCGAGGTCGAACGCACGCATGCCCGCCGCGAACTGATCACGCGCCTCGATGACCGTGAGGCCGTCGAGATCGCGGTCTACCGCGAGGCCGGTGAGAACATCGTGGCCTTGGCCGAGCGCGTCAAGGAGCGGCTCTTCGGAACCCCGGCGCAGCAGGAACTCGCTCGGCGCTTCGGAACCGACGGGGCCGCGCTGGGCTTCGGCGAGCGCGAACAGCTGACGCACCTGGCGCATGTGTTCCGCCGAGACGCGCGCTTCGAACTGCTTTCGGATCAATCCACGTTCATCCGCTCCGCCATCGAGGACGTCCAGAGCTCGGCGGTGATGGGCGCGCTGCTGGCGATGGCCGTGATCTGGTTTGCGCTGCGCCGCATCGGCCCGACGCTGATCATCGGCGTATCGATCCCGCTTTCGGTGCTCGTGACCTTCGCGCCGATGTACCTCGGCGATGTGACGCTCAACCTGATGTCGCTGGGCGGTCTCGCTCTGGGCATCGGCATGCTGGTGGACAACTCGATCGTCGTGCTCGAGGCGATCACGCAGCAGCGCGAAAAAGGACTGTCGATGCTCGATGCGGCGCGGGAGGGCGCGCGCGAGGTCGCCGCCGCGATCAGCGGCTCCACGCTGACGACGGTGGCGGTCTTCGCGCCCATCATCTTCGTGCACGGCATCGCGGGCCGGATTTTCGGCGATCAGGCCCTGACGGTCGTGACCTCGCTGCTCGTTTCGCTGCTCGTTGCCGTGATGTTCATCCCCATGCTCGCTTCTCGGCAGTTCGTGATCGCCGCCGCCTCGACGGCGGCCGCAGGCCCTGCCGCATCGCTTCCCGCCGCGGGAACGCAGGGCGAGGCGTCCGGGCCGGCGCGCTGGCTGGGCGTCGGACAGATCTGGGGCGTGCGGATCTTCGCGTGGCTGAGTCTGCTCATTGCCTGGATCCTGCGCGGCTTGGGCTTCGTTCTCGGCCGGCTGCTGGCACCGCTGCACTGGCTGCACGACAAGGCCTACCATGCCGTGGAGCGCGGCTATGTCTCGCTGCTTGCGCGGGCACTGCGCGCGCCTTGGAAGGTCGTCCTGATCGCCATCGGCGTCTCCGCGATCGCCCTGACCCGCGTCGGCTCACTCGGCCTGGACCTGCTGCCCGAAGTGCATCAGGGTGAGTTCACCGCGTGGGTCAGCCTCGACGTCGGCACACCTCTGGCGCGCACGGACGATGCCATGCGTCGCATCGAACGCGAGGTGCGCGGCATCGACGGCGTCGAGCTGACGGCGCTGACGGTGGGCGTGGAACCCGACACGCTCTCGCGCGAGATCGAGGGCAAGCACACCGCGCGCCTGACCGTGCGCCTGAGACAGGACCGGGTCAACGAGGCCGAAGAGGAGCGGGCGGTCGCTGCCGTGCGCGCGGTCTTCACCCGCGAGCCGCTGGTCCGCTCCGTCGACATCAAGCGCTCCACGCCCTTCGCACTCGAAGCTCCCGTGGAGGTCGAGGTGCTGGGCTACGACCTCGCGAAGATCGAGGCGGTCGCCGCCGACGTACAGCGCCGCATGGCCGGGATTGAAGGTCTTTCGGATGTGCGCACGACCTCGCGGCCGGGCTTCCCCGAGGCTCGCATCCGGTTCGACCGTGACAAGGTGCTGGAGTACGGTCTGGATCTGCGCGCGGTCTCGACGCTGGTGCGCGATCAGGTGCTGGGAAATGTCAGCACGCGCTTCAATGAGGGCGATGACCGCATCGATGTGCGCGTGATCGGGGACGAGGCCGTGCTGAGCTCGCTTGACCGCGTACTCGATCTGGAGGTCAATCCCGCGGCCAGCAATCCTGTGCCGCTGTCGGCGATCGCCAGCGTGGAGACTCTGGCGGGACCGGCGGAAATCCGACGCATCGGCAACACGCGCGCCGTGGTGGTCAGCGCGGAGAGCTCGGGCCTCGATCTGGGCAACATGGCCGCGAAGATCGCGGCCGCTCTCGATGGCATGAAGACCCCGGATGACGTGCTGGTGCAGATCGGCGGCCAGAAACGGGAAATGGAAGCCGCTCAGTCATCGATGCGATTTGCGCTGATCCTCGCTCTGTTCCTCGTCTACGCCGTGATGGCCTGTCTGTTCGAGTCGCTCGTGCAGCCACTGATCGTGATGATCACGGTGCCCCTGGCAGCCGTCGGCGTGGTGTACACGCTGGACTGGCTCGACATTCCGCTTTCCGTGATCGTCTTCATCGGACTGATCCTGCTGGCGGGCATCGTGGTCAACAACGCGATCGTGCTGCTTGAGCGCACCAACCAACTCCGCGAGACGGGCCTAAGCGTGCTCGCCGCGCAGGAGGAGACCTGCCGCACAAGACTGCGTCCGATCTACATGACGACGGCCACCACCGTGCTGGGTCTGCTGCCGATGACCGGCTGGCTCGGCGGAATTCCCGGACTCGCGGCGCTCGGCGCAGGCGAAGGAGCCGAGCTGCGTGAGCCGCTCGCCATCACCGTGATCGCCGGCCTGTCCGTCTCGACGCTGCTGACGCTGCTGGTGGTGCCCTGCCTTTATCAGATCGTCTACGGGAGGAAGCAGCGCTCATGAACGGCGGTTTCTTCGGCCTGCTCTCCCGCAAGCCCATCACGCTCCTCACGATCTGCCTGACGCTGATCGGCGTCGGACTCGTGGCCTGGGTGCGGATCCCGATCCAGATGATGCCCGACGGCATCAATGCGCCCGGCCTTCAGATCTACGTCCAGAACAATGGCGCGAGCGCGCCCGAGAATGAGGAACAGGTCGCGCGCGTTCTGGAAGAAGAACTGCGCACGCTGATCGGCGTCGAGGACATCGACTCCAGCGTCCGGCAGGACGTCGTGATGATCTCGGTCGGCTTCTTGGCGGAGACCGACATGAATTTGGCGAAGGCCGAGGTGCGCGACCGCGTGGAGCGGGCGCGACCGAAGCTGCCGAGCACCGTCTCGGAGATCGGCATCTGGTCCTGGAGCCAGAGCGATCTGCCGGTGATGTTTTTCGCCCTGATGCACCCAGGCGACTCGCCCCGCACGGACTTCCTGGTCAAGGAGGTCATCACCCGTCGACTCGAGGCCGTGGACGGCGTGGGCAAGGTCGAGGTCTGGGGCCTGCTCGATGACTCGCGCCGCATTCTGCTGGACGAAGACAAGGTGCGGGCCGCGCAGCTCGATCTGGGCAAGCTGATCCAGCGCCTCAGCGCCGACAACTTCGCGCTGCCGATGGGAGAGGTCGAAGACGGCGGACGCCGCATCCTGCTGCGCTCGGACATGCGCTTTGCCTCCAAGGAGGAAATCGAGGCATTTCCGCTCGAGAACGGCCTGAAGCTCGGCGACATCGCGCATGTCGAGGATGTCAAGACGGTCCGCGATTCGCTTTTCCGCATCGACGGCAAGTACGCGTATTTCGGCGAGATCCGCAAGGACGGGCAGGCCAACGTCGTGGAAACCTGCCGTCGCCTGGAGCGCGAGCTGGCGGGCCTGAGCAACGCACCGGAACTGATGGGCGAGTTCGAGTTCGTCCCCATCTTCAATCAGGGAGCCTTCATCGAGTCCTCGCTCGCGCAGCTCTCCGACACCGCGGTCGAGGGCGGGTTGCTCGCGGTGGTCATCCTGATCGTGTTTCTTGCGCGCCTGCGCCTGACATTGCTGGTCGCAGCATCGATACCCCTGTCCGTGCTGTTCACGCTGGCCTGGCTCTACTTCAGCGGCGGCACGTTCAACATCCTGACGATGAGCGGGATCACGCTCGCGCTGGGCATGCTGGTGGACAACGCGATCGTCGTGATCGAGAACATCACTCGACTGCGCTCCGGCGGCGCCTCCCCGCGCGATGCCGCCGTGTTGGGCACGCGTGAAGTCGCGCTTGCCGTTACGCTCTCCACGCTGACGACGATCATCGTGTTCCTGCCCCTGATCTTCATGGGCGAGAATCCGATCCTCCGCATCATCCTCGCGGAGCTGGGCCTGCCGTTGTGTGTCTCGCTGGCCTTCAGCCTGGGCGTCAGCCTGCTGTTCCTGCCGAGTGCCGCCGAACACTCGCTGGGAGCACGCGCGCCGGGCGTTCAGCGCGCGATCGATGCCTTGCGGCCGGTCGTGGAAATGCCGGCGCGAGGCTTGGGCATGCTCGGCAGCATCTTCCGGACATTGCTGCACGCGCTGGGCAGGCTGGTGCATCGCTGCGTGCGCGGCGCGCTCGCCGTGCTGACGCCCCTGCGCTGGGTGGTCGCGCTGCTGCTGCTGGCCCTCGCCGTGTGGATCGCATCTTCCGCCTTGCCCGGCGCGTTGCTGGAACATGAATTGGGCCCCACCGGATTGGTGCTGCCGGGATTGAGCGTGGGCGCCACGCAGCTGCTGTGCGTGCTGAGCCTGCTGGTCGGCGGCTTCCTGATCCTGCGCTCCCTCAAGCGCTGGCGCTCAAGACCCGTCGAGTTCGCTCCGATTGTCCCCCGAACAGCGCAGGAGCGACCGTCCGTGCTCGGCGCGGTGGAGGCCGGCAATCGCGCGCTGGTCGGTTGGTCCATGAGGCACAGGCTGCTCGCCGGCGCGCTGGCGCTGGCCTGCTTCCTCTCCATCGTGGTGCCGGCCGGCAACTCACAGCCGGCCCCCTTCGGACAGGACGAAAGCAAGACCCGTCTGGCCTTCAACGTTCAACTGGAGGACAACTTCACGCTGCCACAGGCCAGCGAAGAGATGGAGCGCTACGAGCGCTTCGTCGATGCGCGCAAGTCCGATTACGGCTTCAGCAGGGTCGCTGCTCGCTTCAATCGCAACGGCGGCCAGATCCGTCTGTTCTTTGATGCGCCGCAGAAGCAGACGCATCTCGACCGCATCACGCGCGAGCTGCAGCGCGACCTGCCCCGCGTGGCGGGACACCGACTGCGATTCACGGATGATGAGCAGGGTTCGGGTGCGCGCATGCGGTCCGAGCTCACCTTCGCTCTGCAGGGGCCGGACTCCGAGGAGCTGCGGCGCTTCGTGCCGGCCGCGATCGCCTTGCTGGAGACGCTGCCGGGGCTCTCCAGCGTGGATGCACCGCGAGCCGAGGAACGCGAGCAGGTGCGTCTGGACTTTGACTCCGAGCTCGCACAGAAACTCAACATCACGGCCCGCACGGCGTTGCAGAACGTCTCCTGGGCACTGGGCGGGTTCCAGTTGCCGCCCTTCCAGGAGCGCGATCGCGAGTTGCCGCTGATCCTGGAGTACGACGACGAAGAGGTCCCCGGGCTCGACACGCTGCGCGAACTGCAGATCTTCAACGGCACGAGCATGGTCCCGCTGGGCTCGCTGGCCTCCGTGCAGTTCGGCAGCGGCCCGCAGACCATTCAACGGCACAATGGCATGGCGCAGGTGGCTCTGCGCGCCAAGCTGGTCAATCCCTCCGAAGCCACGGAGGTCTATCGACAGGGGGTCGCACTGCTTGGCTCGCTGGATCTGCCCAGGGGCTATTCGGTGGCCAATGAAGACTCCGTGCTGTTCCGCGCCGCCGAGGAGTTCCAGTCGCTGCTGCTCGCCGGCCTGCTGGGACTGGTGCTGACCTACATCATCATGGGGATCCTGTTCGAGTCGTTCCTCAAGCCCTTCGTGGTGCTGTTCACGATCCCCTTCGCCCTGCTGGGCGCGTACTGGACGCTGTATCTCGCCAACACGCCGATGGACTCCATGGGTCGCATCGGCCTGATCATCCTCGTCGGCGTGGTCGTCAACAACGGCATCGTGCTGATCGACCGCATCCACCAGTTGCGCGAGGAAGGCATGGAGCGCGCGCTGGCGGTGACGGAGGGCACTGCGCAGCGCGTCCGGCCGGTGCTGATGACGGCGCTCACGAGCGTGATCGGCCTGATTCCCATGGCACTCAGCGAACCGCCGGGCGAGGGCATCGATTATCGCTCGCTGGCCACCTGCGTGGCCGGCGGTCTGACCGTCTCGACGTTCTTTACGCTGTGGGTCATTCCGCTCGTCTACACCTGGATGGACGATCTCGCTACGCTCTCGGCGCGCGAGTTCTCGCGCGCCTTCCGGCCCCGCCCGGTCCCTACTGGACGAGCGGCTGCGGAAAGCTAGAATCCTCGGCCCGCATATCCTGTCCCCTCG
>Ga0209668_10000154_pt1 | contig 28486 bp, 21 predicted proteins | sample FrelakmetPLP11PL_FD_187150 | JGI IMG/M metagenome (GOLD analysis project Ga0209668, IMG submission 187150) | Freshwater lake sediment microbial communities from the University of Notre Dame, USA, for methane emissions studies - PLP11 PL (SPAdes)... | ecosystem: Environmental > Aquatic >...
TGCCGCCCGCCGATCTGGTGCTGGTCTTCGAGTGCGATGCTGCGCCGAGCGAGGCAACCGCGCCAAGGAGCACAACACGCAAGCTGGGACTGCGCATCAGCGCCTGCGCCGATGCGCCGCGTCTGCATCTGGAGCACGCGCGCACGCGCGCACATTCCGGCCCGCTGGGCCCCTTCTTCCGCACGCTGGAGGCGGCTCTGCTCGTCGACAAGGACAAGGCCGGCGCGCCCGAGCTCGTCCGGCTAACGCAGGTGCGCGGGGATCGCATCGTGGCGCTGGAGTTGCGTTCCGGCCCGCTGGAGCAGACGCACACGCTGCTCGCGGAGCTGACCGGGCGCCACGCCAACCTCTTCTGGCTGGGACCCGGCGACGTGATTCTCGCGGCGCTGGATGCTTCTTCGCCGCGCGCCGCGAGCGGCAGGAGCTGGACGCCACCGCCCGGTGCCGCGCCGGTGCGCGAACAGCACGCGCTGGGCCTGAGCTTCGCCGAACCGGCGGAGACACCGCCGCGGCACGCGGGACTGGCACCATTGTCCTGGCGCATCGAAAACGCGCTCGGCGCACAGGCACACGCTGCCGAGTTGGAGCGCGATCGCAAGAGCCTGCTCGAGCGCCTCGCGCGCCGCGAAGAGCGCGCGCGCGGGCTGGTGCGCGGTCTGGAGGAACGCCTGCGCGCCAGTGAGCGCGCCGCAGACGTCATGCGCGAAGGCGAGTTGCTGAAAGCCAATCTCGCGCGCGTGCAGCGCGGCATGAGCACGCTCGTGGTCGAGGACTTCTTCGACGAAGCACTGCCGGCGCGCACGCTCAAACTCGATCCGCGCCTCGGGCCGCGCGAGAACCTCGAGCGCATCTTCGAGCGCGCCAAGAAGCTCGAGCGCGCCCATGCCCTGGTGCAGCAGGAGCTGCTCGCGGCGCGCGAGAAGCAGGCCGGCTGCGCAGCGCGACTGGAAGAAGCCCGCAGGACTCCCGATCCGCAGGCGTTCGAAGCGGAGCTGATCGCCGCGGGCTGGCTGGAGCCGCGCCAGCAGGTCGACGAGCGCGGCAGGAACGCGCCGGCGCCGCGCCTGCCCTACCGCGAGTTCAAGGGCCTGCACGGCGGCGCGATCCGCGTCGGCCGCTCTGCCAAGGACAACGACCAGCTCTCGCTCAAGCTCTCGCGCGGCAACGATGTCTGGCTGCACACGGCGGACACTCCCGGCAGCCACGTGGTGCTGGTGCTGGCCGGCCGCAGCGAGCCGGACAGCGAGGACCTGCTCGATGCCGGGCACCTCGCGGTGCATTTTTCCCCGCTGCGAGGCGCCCGCAAGGCGCGCCTGCATCTGGCGCGCTGCAAGGAAGTCCACAAGCCGCGCGGGGCCAAGCCGGGCCTCGTGCACCTGTCCGGAGGCAAGACTTGGGAGCTTGTCTTGCAACCGGCGCGGCTGGAGCGGTTACTAGGAGGCCCGCGCGGCCCCCACCCAGACCAAGCATGAAGAATCTCTTCCACGTCCTGCTGCTCAGCCTGTTCGTCTGCGCCTGCCAGTCCGAGGGCAAGCGCGACCTATCGGAGTCCGAGAAGAAACGCCTGATCGAGGTGCACACCGAGACGGCGCAGCAGTACCTCAACATGGGCGAGCTCGACCGCGCCGAAGGACAGGTCGAGAAGGGCCTGGAGCTCGCAGAGAAGGATCCGCGCCTGCTCAACATCCTCGGCAAGGTGCTGCTCAAGCGCGACCAGCAGCAGGACGTTTTCCGCGCCGAGAAGGTCTATCGCTGGCTGGATGAAAACCACCCCGACTTCCAGGTCTCGGTGGGACTGGGCAATGCCTTCGAGCGTCAAGGCGTGCTCTACCGCGAGTCGGCGGAGCGCATCGAGAGCGGCAAGCAGATCACCACGGCCGCCGACCCCGCCGCACGCGCCGCCGAGCTGCGCACCAACGCGACTGAGCGCTTTCAGGAAGCGCTGGCGCGCTTTCGACGCTCACTCGAACAGCGCCCCGACAACGTCGATGGCCTCTCCGGCTGCGTGCGCACGCAGGCTCACCTCGGCGACCGCGAAGCGAGCCTGCAGTCCGCGCAGCGCCTGATCGAAGTGATCCAGGCGGACCGCAGGTTCTGGGAAACCAGCCTGACGCGACCGGAACTCTCCGCCGATGAGGAGGCGCGTTTCCGCAAGCTGGCGCGTGCGCAGAGCGAGATCGAGATCGCGACGCGCCTGCATGTTTCCAGCCTTGAGTTCGAGCTGAAGCGCCCGGCGCAGGCCATCGCGCAGCTCGACGGCATCGTCGCGCTCAAGCCGGATCTCGCCGAGGCCTACAGCCGCCGCGCCGAAGCGCGCATGAGCCTGGGCGAATACAAGGAGGCGCAGGCGGATCTGGAAAACTTCCTGCGCCTCTCGCCCGGCCGCAAATTCGAGGATCCCGACATCCGCAAGGCCTACGCACTGCTCGATGAGTGCGCGCGCAAGCTGCGCGCGGCCCGCCCCTAGTGCCTCTAGACAGCACTAGACAGCACTAGACAGCGCGCCACTACACAGCGCGCTAGACCTTCTTCAGCGGCTTGGGCTGCACGGGCGCCTGCGGCTCGCGCGGTGACTGCGGAGCCTGCGGTTCGCGCGGCGTCCAGCGCAGCGTGCGACGGCCGGCCTGCGGATCGCTCGAACCCGCTCCGATGATCTCGATCACCAGTTCCTGATCGCCGGCGCGCTCCTGAAGAATGCGACGTACGTCTTCCACGGCGTAGATCGGCTGGGAGTTGATCGCCACCAGCGTGTCGCCACGCATCAGCCCGACCACCTGCGCGATCGTGCCCGGTTCGACGCGTTCGACGAACAGTCCCTGCTCGGGGGCCAGGCCCAGCGCCTTGGATTGCTCCGGATCGAGCTTCTGCGAGTAGACTCCCAGCACATCGGTGCGCAGTCCTTCTGCTCGCGGTGCATCACTCTCGCGCGAACGCGCGGGAGGCAGGACGCGATCCGGGGGCGTCGGCAGAGGCGAAAGCCGGTTACGCAGTTCCGGATGCTGCTCGCGCAGCTCCTCCAGCGAGCGGCCCTTGTACTGCTTCACCTCTTCGCGCCCGTCCTTGTTCGTGCGCACCTCGATCTCTACGCCATCCGGTGTCACCTGCATGCGCATCGACTCGGAGTCGGAGCGCGTCTGCGACTGCGGTGCCTGCGTCTGCGAGCGCGGCAGCGGCGGCGGAACCGCCTGCGTGTCGAACTCGAAGTCGAAGTCGAGCCAGCCCGGCCGGCGCATGCCGCCGAACATGCGATCGAGATCGCCGAGATTGCGCTCCAGCTCCTGCATGCGCTGCTCGAGCTCCTCGAAGCCGGCGCGGGCGCGCATTCGCCAGGGCGAAGGCTGCGGCTCGCGCAACAACAGCTTGGAGGTCCAGCCCAGCTCACCGCCCTCCTGCTCAAAGCGCTCGAGCATGTCGCGCAGCTCAGGCTGCCGAGGCAGCTCCAGGCGCAGGGCTTCGAAGCTCTTCAGTCGCTCGTCGAGGTCAGTAATGCTGAGGCGTTGGCGCCATTGCGCATGCTGCGACGGTTCCTGCTGTACGGGAGCCGGCTGTGCAGGCGCGGGCTTTGCCGAGGATTCCTGCGCGGACCAAGCCACAAAACTCAGACCTCCCACGCACAAGGGAAGGATCACCCATGCCATCTTCATGCTCAATTCCTCTCGAAATCAGTGCAACAGGATCAGTGCAGCAGGCGCTGCTGCGATGCGGTGCTCGCGCCCCGCGGTGCGGGGATCCACTCCAGCGGCGCGCTGTCGGCAGCTCCAAGCGGCTCCGCCGTGGCGGCGAGCGGCTGTTCGGCGGCCGTGACGCGGCGCAGTCCCTTCTCCAGCGGCGCGGCAGCCGGGTTGCCGGAAGGGACGGGCGCGACGACCACCGGCAGCGGAGGAGGCAGGTTCGACGGCGAGGCATCGCGCGAACCCAGCCACAGCCCCAGACCGAACAGTGCCGCTGCGGCGGCCGCGCCGGCGAACATTCGCCAGGCCGTGCGCGGACGGGGCGCAGCAGCGGCATTCGATACCGTGGCAGCAGGTGCGCGGGTCGATGCGGCGAGCACACCCTCGCGTTGCAGCTGGGCCTCGATGCCCGCCCAGAGCGCGGGGCGAGTCCCGCCTGAGTACAGACCGGCGCGCAGGATGCCCTGGATGCGTTCCTGAGCATCGCGTTCGCTGCGGCAATCCGTGCACAGCGCGCAATGCGCATCCAGCGCCGCGGTGCCGGCGAGATCCAGCTCACCGCTGGCGTGCAGCACCAGCGCACTCTCCTGTTCGATGCATTCGATTCGACGTGTGCTCATGTTCACTTGCCACCCTGCTGCCGGTTGTTGCGGGAAGCGTCGGAGCTGGTCGCATGACCGGTCTGCTCCCGCAGCCGCGCGCGACGCTCCCACTCCTCCTGAAACAGCTTGCGACCTCGATGCAGACGCCAGCGCACCGTGACGTGCGTGGCACCGACGATCTCGGCGATCTCATTGCACGCGAGTCCCTCGATCTCGCGCAGCACCAGCACCGACTGGAAGTGCGGGGCCAACGCCTCCATGCAGGCGCGCACTTCGCCCGAGAGCTCGGTGCGCTCCAGCGTTTCGTGCGGCGTGGCAAGGCGCGGGTCGGCGAGCTGCACTTCGCCCTGTTCTTCATCCAGGCCCTGCATGCTCCACTGCGGCCGACGGCGGCGCAGGTGGTCGATCGCGAGGTTGGTCACGATGCGGTAGAGCCAGGTCGAAAAGGCGTGCTCGAAGTCGAAGGCCGAGAGACTGCGGAAGACGCGCAGGAAGGCCTCCTGGGCGACATCGCGGGCATCCTCGTCGGAGCCGACGAGGTTCTTCGCCACCCGGAACACGCGCGCCTCGTGGCGGTGGACCAGCGACTCGAAGGCGTGCGCATCCCCGCCCTGCGCGGCCCGGACCAGCGCGTGGTCGACCTCGCGGGAATCCTTTTCCGGCTCGGGGATGTCCTGCTTCACGCCTGCCTCAGGATACGACTCCGGCGGGCGGGCGGGCGAGCGAAAGGTCGGAGTGGTCTGGCGCAGGGCATCCATGGCTGATGTTCGGGATGGATTGCGCCATACGCCCGGACCGGGCCCAATGTTGGGAGAAAAATGGCTCCTACGGGCAGCGGATCGAGCCATCCCCTGCCGCTGGCCCTGCGGGAACTATTCCAGCACCGGGAAGCGGCCCGGGATCTCCCCGGCTCGCCGGAACTTCTCGCGGCGGCGGCGCAGGAGCTCGTCGATCGGCACTTTCTTCAGCTCGGCCAGCTCGCTGACGATCACCTTCTGCACCGAGGCCATCGCCACGGGTGGATTGCGGTGCGCGCCGCCGACCGGCTCGCTGATCACGCCGTCGATCAGCTTGAGGCCCATCAGGTCACCGGCGGTGAGCTTGAGCGAGGAGGCCGCGTCCGGCGTGCGCTCGTGGTCCTTCCACAGGATCGCGGCGCAGCCCTCGGGGCTGATCACCGAGTAGTACGAGTTCTCCATCATCCAGACGCGGTCGCCGACACCGATGCCCAGCGCCCCGCCCGAACCGCCCTCGCCGATCACGATCACGAGGATCGGCACGCGCAGCGAGAACATCGCCAGGATGTTCTCCGCGATGGCGGCAGCCTGTCCGCGCTCCTCGGCGCCGATGCCAGGATAGGCGCCGGGCGTGTTGATCATGGTGACGATCGGCAGGCGCAGCTTCTCAGCAAGGCGCATCTTGCGCAGCGCCTTGCGGTAGCCCTCGGGGTGCGCGCAGCCGAAGTTGTAGGCCATGCGCTCCTTGGTGGTGCGGCCCTTGCGCTGCGCGATCAGCATGAAGCGCGTGTCGCCCAGCCGGGCGAAACCCGTCGCGATCGCGCGGTCCTCGCCGAAGACCTTGTCACCGTGCAGCTCCCAGAACTCGTCGAGCCCCTTGTCGATGTAGTCCGCCGCCACCGGGCGGTCGTTGTGACGCGCCACGTTGACCCGGTCCCAGGGCGAGAGGTCCGAGTAGACCTCGCGAGTGGTGGTCTCGACGCGCGCCTTGAGGGCGGCGATCTCCCCGCCCAGGTCGAGGTTGGTCCGGCGGGCGAGATCCTCCAATTCCGCCAGCTGGGCCTCCAGCTCGCGGATCGGCCGTTCGAAGGCCATGCCGGGGGGGGTGTTGTCGTTGCGGCTCTTCTGGGTGTCGCTCACGGTCGGGAGAGCCTAGCGCGCCCGAGTCCCGCAGGGAACAGGTCAGCTCCCCGCCGCCACAGCGCCAGGCCGCCGCCGCGGAGTCCGCCTCCGATCCCCAACTTCCTAGCAACCAACCCCTCGCCTTCCTACTCTGGAGGCAAACATGGCCTCCACCACCTTGAGCAGCGCTACCCCCCACAAGCTGTCCCTGCCCAACGCCTGGCGCATCGAAGTCTTCCGAGCGGAGCATCAGGCCGACCCCGAAGGCATGAGCGCGCTCTCCGCGATCCGCGAGCTGGCGATCGGCACCATCGAGCGGGTGCGGGTGGGGCGAGGATTCCTGCTTTCGCCGGAGCTGTCGCGCGCGGAAGTGGAGACGATCACGCGCGAGTGCTTGAGCGATGCGGTGCTCGACGTGGCGCGCATCAGCGCACCGCGCACGCAGCCCGAGACGCGCTCAGCCCGCGCGCGCGTACTGATCGCGCGCAAGCCCGGTGTCATGGATCCCGTCGCGCTGACGATCCACCGCACGCTGCGCAAGACCGGCCTGCTGCCGCGCGAGAAGGAGGCCGGCTTCCACTGCTCGACCTTCCGCGTCTACGAGATCGAAGGCGAGCGCGATGAGGCGCTGCTGCATCAGATCGGCGCGCGCTGCCTGGGCAACGAGACGATCGACGATGTCGCCGTCAACGCCGAGGGTCTGCACTTCGAGCGCGTTGCGGCCAGCGCCCGGCATGCGCGCGTCGAAGTGCCGCTGTGCTCCGCCGGCGACGCGCGCCTGATGGAACTGTCGCGCGAAGGCGGGCTGTCGCTCAACCTGCTGGAGATGCAGACCATCCAGGCGCACTACCGCGCGCAGGGCCGCGAGCCCAGCGCCTGCGAGCTGGAGACGATCGCGCAGACCTGGTCGGAGCACTGCAAGCACAAGACCTTCACCGGCGAAGTCGAGATCGACGGCCGGCGCATCGACAACCTGCTGAAGCGCACCATCAAGGCCGCGACGCTGGAGCTCGACAAGCCCTGGTGCGTCAGCGTGTTCCACGACAATGCGGGCATCATCGAGTTCGATGCGGGCTTCGATGTGTGCTTCAAGGTCGAGACGCACAATCACCCCAGCGCCATCGATCCTTACGGCGGTGCGGGCACCGGCGTCGGCGGCGTGATCCGCGACATCCTCGGCGTGGGACTCGGCGCCCGTCCGATCGCCAACACCGACGCCTTCTTCGTGGGACCGGCGGATCTGCCGCGCGAGAAGCTGCCCAAGGGCTGCATGCACCCCCGCCGCATCCTGCGCGGAGTGGTGGCTGGCGTGCGCGACTACGGCAACCGCATGGGCATCCCGACCGTCTCGGGCGGCGTGTGGTTCCACGAGGGCTACATCGCCAACCCGCTGGTCTACTGCGGCACGGTGGGTCTGATGCCGCACGCGGCCGCAACCAAGTCCGTGCAGCCCGGCGATGCGATCGTCGTCGCCGGCGGACGCACGGGCCGCGACGGCATCCACGGCGCAACCTTCAGCTCGGCCGAGCTGCACGAGGAGTCCGAGCAGCTGTCCTCCTCGGCCGTGCAGATCGGTGACGCGATCACCGAGAAGCGCGTGCTCGATGCGCTGCTGCAGGCGCGCGACCGCGGACTCTACCGCGCGATCACCGACTGCGGCGCAGGCGGTCTGTCGAGCGCCGTGGGCGAGATGAGCGCTGAGTGCGGCGCCGAAGTCGACCTCGAGCAGGTCCCGCTGAAGTACCCCGGGCTCTCGCCCGAGGAAATCTGGATCAGCGAAGCCCAGGAGCGCATGGTGCTCGCGGTGCCGCAGGCGACGCTCGATGCGCTGCTGGCGGTGTTCGCGGCGGAGGATGTCGAGGCCACGGTGATCGGCCGCTTCACTTCCAGCGGCCGATTGCAGCTGCGCGCGCAGGGTCTGCTGGTCGGCGACATGGACCTGCACTTCCTGCACGAAGGCACGCCCAAGCCGGTGCGCAAGGCGACCTATCAGCCCGCGAATCAGGACGATCCGGGCTGCACGGCTCCGCGCGCGGGCCATGCGCGCACGCTGTGTGCGCTGCTCGGCTCGCCCGACATCGCCAGCAAGGAGTGGATCGTGCGCCAGTACGACCACGAAGTGCAGGGCATGTCCGTGCTCAAGCCCTTCGTCGGCGTCGCGATGGACGGTCCGGGCGATGCCGCCGTGCTGCAGCCGCTGGCCCACTCGGCCAAGGGCATCGCGATCGGCTGCGGTGCCTCGCCCCGCTACGGTCTGATCGATGCCGGCGCGATGGCGGAAGCCGTGATCGACGAGGCGCTGCGCAACGTGGTGGCCGTCGGCGGCGATCCCGCGCGCACGGCGATCCTCGACAACTTCTCCTGGGGCAACTGCGACAAGCCCGACCGGCTCGGCGCGCTGGTGCACGCCTCGGAAGGCTGCTACCGCGCGGCGAAGGCCTACCAGACGCCGTTCATCTCCGGCAAGGACAGCCTCAACAACGAGTACCGCGTCGGCGATACCTCGATCCCCATCCCCCCCACGCTGTTCGTCTCGGCGCTGTCGATCGTTCCGGCAGTGGGTCGCGCCACCAGCATGGACCTCAAGCGCGCAGGTTCGCGCCTCTACCTCGTGGGCCGCACGCGCGACTGCTTCGGCGGCTCTCACTACTACGAGCACGAGGGCCTGCGCGGTGGGCGCGTGCCGCGGCCGGATCTCGCCGAGGCGCCGCACCTGTTCGCCGCCCTGCACGGCGCTCTGGCCCAGGGCCTGGCGCTGTCCTGCCACGACCTGTCCGAGGGCGGTCTGGCAGTCGCCGCTGCCGAGATGGCGTTCGCCGGCGGGCTGGGTGCCGAGCTGGATCTGGCGCGCGTCAGCTACGAACCGCGCGGAAAATCGGCCTCACCCGTTGATCCCGACAGCGCGCGTCTGTATTCCGAATCCTGTTCCCGCCTGCTGGTCGAGGTGCCCGAGGGGTCGGCTGCTTCGTTCGAGCGCGCGCTTGCCGGACTGCCCTGCGCAGCCGTGGGCCGCGTGATCGGCGAAAGCCGCCTGATCGTGCGCTCCACGCAAGGCACGGAGCTGTTCAGCGTGTCGCTCGCGGAGCTTTCCAAGGCCCACAAGAGCAGCTTCCAGGGATGAGATCATGAGCCAGACAAAAGCCCTTGTCCTGCGGACAGCAGGCATCAACTGCGATGGTGAGACCGTGCGCGCGCTAGAGACAGCGGGCGCTGCGGTGGAACTGACGCACCTCGACCGCGTGCTCGCCGAGCCCGCGCGTCTGGAGAGCTGCTCGCTGCTCGTGATTCCCGGCGGGTTCAGCTACGGCGATGACATCAGCGCGGGCCGCGTGCTCGGGCTGGAGCTGCGCCGCTCGCTGCTCGGCGCCGTGCGGCGCTTCGTGGCCCGCGGCGGCCATGTGCTCGGCGTGTGCAACGGCTTCCAGGTGCTGGTGGAGTCCGGCCTGTTCGAGGCCGACCTGTCGCGCGAGAGCAGCGAGCCGCTGCCTCCCCGCAACATCTCGCTGACCAACAACCTATCCAACCGCTTCGAGTGCCGCTGGGTTCACATGCGCGGCTCCGCCTGCGCCGCCGAGTGGATCGAAGACGGCTGGACGATGCCCGTGCCCGTGGCGCACGGCGAGGGACGCTTCGTCGTGCGCGATGAGGCCACGCTCGAGCGCCTGATCCAGCGCCGCCAGATCGCGTGGCGCTACTGCGATGCAGGCGGTGCGATCGCCGGCGAGTATCCCGCCAATCCCAACGGCGCGGTGCACGCCATCGCGGGCATCTGCGATCCGACCGGTCGCGTGCTCGGCCTGATGCCGCACCCCGAGCGGAACATCACGCCGCACAACCATCCGAACTGGACGCGCATGCCGCCCCGCTCCGAAGGCGAGGGCCTGCGCTTCTACCGACGCCTGGTCGAGGCCGCGAGCCACGCCCATGCGTAAGCCATCCATCCATTCTCCCTTCACATCACCTCGACTCTGACTCCATGCGCACTCCGCTTTCCATTGCTCTCCTTGCCTTCACCCTCCTGCCCGGCTGCGTGGTCGCCGCGGGCGCCCTCGGTGGCGTCCTGATCTCACAGAAGGCTCTGGAGGACTCGGTCTACATCGTTCAGGTCCGCACCGGCGTTGCCACCACGTGGAGCTCGGTCAAGACCACGATGAGCCACATGTCGCTCAAGCCGACCGACTGCGACAATGAAGCCCGCACCGTCAAGGCCGAGATCGACGGCGCGCAGGTGGTCGTCACCGTGCAGGCCTACGACCTCGACCAGAGCACCGTCAAGGTGTCGGCCACGAAGTACGGTCTCGCCAACGGTGAGACCTCCAAGATGGTCAAGGACAAGATCTTGTCCGACCTCGAGCGCAAGTGATCGAGTCCAGCTGACTCCGAACGCGCCGCGGCATCCGCCTCGGCTATCCATACGACCGTGCGGCCCTCAGGTGGCCGTGCGGTCGTGCGCTTTGGAGGCCGGCTGGCGGCGCTGGCAGGTCTTGCAGTAGCCGCGCAGCCGCAGATCGTGGCTGACGAGCACGAAGCCCTTGGCCTCGCAGGCGCGGCGCTGCAGCTCCTCGATCACCTCGTCGTGGAATTCCTCGATGCGCCCGCAGCCCAGGCACAGGATGTGATCGTGGTGCTCGTGGCCGAGCACATGCTCGTAGATCAGCTCGCCGCGGCCCGCATCGAGCGTCGCGAGAAAACCGCCTTCGGTCAGCAGCGAGAGCGTGCGGTACACCGTAGCGCGCGAGACCGGATCGCCGGGTTCACCGCGCAGCCAGTTGTAGAGCTGCTCGGCGCTGAAGTGCTCGTGCGTGGCGAACACGCGGTCGAGCAGTCGCCTGCGCTGACTCGTCAACTTGAGGTTGCGCCCCTTGAGGAACTCCTCGAACCGCTCGACGACCTTGGCGTGCTGCACGCGCGCGGGCCTCCTAGCCCTCGTCTTCCTTGCGACGGCGCTCGTGGCGCACCTGGCGCTGGATGCGTTCGTTCATCGCCGCACGCAGGCGCGGATCGCGCGCCGGACGCTTGGGAGCGGCTGCGGTCTCTTCCTGCGCGCGCGCGGCGCGTCGCGCACCAATGTCCGTGCGGCAGAACTTGCCGGTGTAGCGAATCGCATCGTACGCGCGGTAAGCGCGCTCACGCGCCTCCTGAACATTGCCGCCAAGGCTCGTGACGCACATCACGCGACCGCCGCTGGTGAGCAGATCGCCATTGCGGGCCCGAGCCGTTCCGGCATGGAAAACGATCGTCTCCTCGACCTTTTCCGCCGCTTCGACGCCTTCGATGGCATCGCCCTTGCGAACGGTTCCGGGATAGCCGTCCGCGGCGGCCACGACGCCGATGCAGACGCGCTCATCCCACTGCGGCTCCTCGATCTTGCCCAGCTCACCCTTGGCTGCAGCCAGCAGGATCGGCAGCAGATCGCTCTTGAGGCGGCGCATGAGCGCCTGACACTCCGGATCGCCGAAGCGCACGTTGTACTCGAGCACCTTGGGCCCGCTGTCGGTCATCATCAGACCGACGAACAGCACGCCGCGGAATTCGATCTCCTCGCGGCTGAGTGCGTGGATGGTGGGCACTAGGACGCGCTGCTCGATCTGGCGCTGCAGGCGGCGCGTCAGCTCGGGCACGGGCGAGAACACACCCATGCCTCCGGTGTTGGGGCCTGTGTCGCCGTCCCCCACCTGCTTATGATCCTGCACCGGCTCGAGGATCAGGATCGTCTCGCCGTCGGTGATGGCCAGCACACTGGCCTCCTCACCTGCGAGGAATTCCTCGACGACCACCTTCGTGCCGGCTGCGCCGAGGGATTTTTTTTCCATCAGCGAGTCGATCGCCGCGCAGGCGCTCTTGGCGTCGTGGCAGATGAACACGCCCTTTCCTGCGGCAAGGCCGTCGGCCTTGATCACCTGGGGCCACTGAGTGCAGTTTTCGAGGTAGCTCTTCGCCATGCCCGCGCGGTCGAAGGTGCGATCCTGCGCGCAGGGGATGCGGTGGCGCTCGAGGATTTCCTTCGTGAAGGCCTTGGAGCCCTCCAGACGCGCGCCCTTCGCTCCGGGACCGAACACGAGGATGCCGCGCTCGCGCAGCCGGTCAGCGAGACCCGCCACCAGCGGATCCTCGGGTCCGACGACCACGAGATCCGGCTTTTCGCGCTCGGCCCACGCGCACAGGCCGTTGAGGTCTGTGGCCTCGATCGCCAGATTGCGGGCGTGCTGTGCCGTGCCGGGATTGCCGGGAGCGCAGTACAACTCCGGACGAAGCTTGGACTGCGCCAGCTTCCAGACCAAGGCGTGCTCGCGCCCGCCGCTCCCGACCACCAGTACTTTCATGGGCACCCTGCGTTCCTGTTTGAAGCGGAAGAGACTACCAGTCGGATGAGCTTTTGACCAATCCAACGCGCTTTCGCTACCCTGTGCGCTGCCAGGCTTGTCGGGGAGTACCTCAGTTGGCAGAGGGGAAGCTTTGGGTGCTTCCAGTCGTGGGTTCGAGTCCCATCTCCCCGACCATGGCTTTGCGGTGAGCACCCGTAGCTCAGTTGGATAGAGCAGCGGATTTCTAATCCGCCGGTCGCAGGTTCGACTCCTGCCGGGTGCGCCATGCCGCGCAGTCGGGCTCAATCGAGTCCATACTCCCCTGCGAAATGCGCACTCGTGCGCACGCCGGACCCTCAAGTCGTTTGCGGCCTGCCTCCGAGAGGTGCTGTGCGCAGTGGCGTGTCACCACGCACTGCCCCCCACACCCACACGCCGGAGCAGCCATGGCCGAGATGGACGAGACAATCAAGGAATTCCTGGTCGAGAGCTACGAGAACCTCGACCGCATCGACAGTGAATTCATCCAGCTCGAGGAGCGACCGGGCGACCGCGAGCTGCTCGCGAGCATCTTCCGCACGATCCACACCATCAAGGGCACCTGCGGCTTCCTCGGCATGCAGAAGCTCGAGTCGGTGGCGCATGTCGGCGAGAACCTGCTGAGCAAGCTGCGCGATGGCAAGCTGACGATGGACGAGACCATCTCCGAGGCGCTGCTGGGCATGGTCGATGCCGTGCGCGAGATGCTCGGTCACATCGAGCAGGAAGGCTCGGAAGGCAACGGCGACTACAGCGCGCTGATCGCGGCGCTGACCGCGCTCAACGAAGGCCATCGCAGCACGGTCGCCGTCAAGCCCCAGGCCGCCAGCGCCCCCCGCGAGGACAGCGAGGCCGCCCGCAAGGAGAGCCATGTCAGCGACTCCAACATCCGCGTTGATGTGCAGCTGCTCGACAAGCTCATGAACCTCGTGGGCGAGCTGGTGCTCGCGCGCAACCAGCTGCTGCAGCACTCGGGCGAGGATCAGGATCCGATGATCGCCGCGACCACGCAACGACTCGATCTGGTGACCACGGAGCTGCAGGAAGGCGTCATGAAGACGCGCATGCAGCCGATCGGCGGCATCTGGTCCAAGTTCCCCCGCGTGGTGCGCGACCTTGCCAAGCTGACCCAGAAGGAGGTCGCGCTGGAAATGACCGGCGAGCACACCGAACTCGACCGCACGATCATCGAGGCCATCAAGGACCCGCTGACGCACGTGATCCGCAACTGCGTCGATCACGGCATCGAGTTGCCCGCGGATCGCCAGAGCGCCGGCAAGCCGCGTCAAGGCACCATCCGCCTGTGCGCCTACCACGAGGGCGGTCAGGTGATCATCGAGATCATCGATGACGGCCGGGGCGTGCATCCGGAAAAGGTCAAGGCCAAGGCGCTCGAGCGCGGCCTGATCACGGCCGATCAGGCCGCGCGGATGAGCGAGCGCGAGCTCGTCAACCTGATCTTCCTGCCCGGCTTCTCGACTGCCGCCGCGGTGTCGAACCTCTCGGGTCGCGGCGTGGGCATGGACGTGGTCAAGACCAACGTCGAGAAGATCGGCGGCACCGTCGACGTGCAGAGCACCGTCGGCAAGGGCACGACGCTCAAGCTGAAGATCCCGCTGACGCTGGCGATCATTCCGGGCTTGATCATCACGACCTCCGGGGACCGCTACGCCATCCCGCAGGTGTCGCTGCTGGAGCTGCTGCGCCTGGAAGCGGAAGAAGCCGCCACCAAGATCGAGTCGGTCCGCGGAGTGCCGGTCTACAGGCTGCGCGGCCGCCTGCTGCCGCTGGTGCATCTGGGCACGGAGCTCGGCACGGAACGGGGCGGCATCCCCAAGGACAAGCCCGCGAGCATCGTCGTGCTGCAGGCGGAAGGCCGGCCTTTCGGGCTGGTCGTCGACGAGATCAACGACGCCGAGGAAATCGTCGTCAAGCCGCTCTCCAAGCAGCTCAAGAACCTCGAGGTCTACGCCGGAGCCACGATCATGGGAGACGGTCATGTGGCCCTGATCCTAGACGTGCTCGGACTGGCACAGCACTCGCGAGTCCTGACGGAAATGAAGGAAACCCACGGCGCAGGCGCACGCGCGGATGACAAGTCCGAGGCCGGCGACCGCAGCAGCCTGCTCCTGTGCCGCATCGGCGAGGGCGGCCGCATGGCGATTCCGCTCTCCAGCGTGGCCCGCCTTGAGGAGTTCACCGCGGACAAGCTCGAGCACGCGGGCGGTCGCGAGACGGTCCAGTACCGCGGCCGCATCATGCCGCTGGTGCGCCTGTCCGATGCCTTCGGCGAGGCCGGTTCGCCCGGCGACGGGCCGGTGCAAGTCGTGGTTTACGGCCAGGGCGAGCACACGCTCGGCGTGGTCGTCGAGCAGATCCTCGACATCCTCGAGGAGCACGTCGCGCTGCAGAAGGGTGTCGGCCGCTCGGGCACGCTCGGCGCCGCGATCCTGCAGGGCAAGGTCACCGAACTGCTCGATCTTGAGAGCATCGCACGCGAATACCTCCCCGTGGGAGCAGGAGTCTGATCCATGAGCATGCAACAGTACTGCACCTTCACTGTCGACGGGACGCTCTTCGGCGTCGATGTCCACGAGATCCAGGAGGTCATCCGCTATCAGGAGATGACGCGCGTGCCCCTCTCGGCCAGCGTGGTCTCGGGCCTGATCAACCTGCGCGGCCAGATCGTCACGGCGATCGACATGCGCACGCGGCTCTCGATGCCGCCCCGCGCGGAAGGTCAGAAGCCGATGAATGTCGTCCTGCGCACGGAGGATGGCGCTGTAAGCCTGCTGGTCGACGAGATCGGGGATGTCATCCAGGTCGACGAGACCAGCTTCGAGGAGGCCCCCCCGACACTTGAAAGCGGCTCGCGCGACCTGCTGAAGGGCGTCTACAAGCTCGAGCGTCAGCTGCTGCTCGTGCTCGACTCGCGCAAGGCGCTGCCCGAGAACAACCACTGAGGACACATACCATGCGCGCACTCGTTGTTGATGATTCCAAGACCATGCGGATGATCCTCAAGCAGATCCTTGAGAGCCTCAATTACGAGGTGATCGAGGCCGAGCAGGGTCTTGAGGCGCTGGAGAAGCTGCAGGGCGTCAAACTTCCGGAATTGGCACTTGTCGACTGGAACATGCCCGTGATGAAGGGGATCGACCTGGTGCGGGCGCTGCGCAACGACGAGCACTACGCCGGAATGCGCATCATGATGGTCACAACCGAAACCGAACTGGAACAGGTGCGGACCGCGCTGGTCGAGGGCGCGGACGAGTACGTGATGAAGCCTTTCACGCGCGAGGTGATCCTCGAGAAGCTCGAAATCCTCGGCCTCAATCCCTCCTGAACCATCTGAACCGGAACAACCAATGCCCCCTGCCAAGATCCGCGTGCTGGTCGTCGATGACTCGATCGTCATCCGCAAGATCCTCGTGGATATCCTCTCCGGAGATGCGGAGATCGAAGTGGTCGGACAGGCGAGCAACGGCAAGCTCGCAGTGCCCAAGATCCGCGAACTCAAGCCCGATCTGGTGACGCTCGACATCGAGATGCCGGAAATGGACGGTCTCGCAACACTGGTCGAGGTGCGCAAGTTCGCCCCCAAGCTGCCGGTGATCATGTTCAGCACGCTGACCGAGCAGGGTGCCTCGGCGACCATCGACGCGCTTTCTCGCGGGGCATCCGATTACGCCACGAAGCCCTCGAACACCGGATCCTTCGAGCTTTCGCGCGAGCGGATCCGCAACGACCTCATCCCCAAGATCAAGGCCCTGTGCCGCACGGCCACGGCTCTCCCTCAGGCCGCCCTGCCCGCCGGTGCCCGCCCGTCCGGCGTGCGCCTGGGCCTCTCCCGTCCGCTGGGTGCCGTCGAGCTCCTTGTGATCGGCTGCTCCACCGGCGGACCGCAGGCCCTCGATCGCGTGCTGAGCGGGCTCTCGCGCGAGACCAGCGTGCCCGTGCTGATCGTGCAGCACATGCCGGCGACCTTCACGCGCATGCTGGCCGAACGCCTCAACGGCAAGTGCCCGCTGCCTGTGCACGAAGCACGCGACGGGGAAGAGGCGCTGCCCGGTCAGGTGCTCGTGGCGCCCGGCGACTACCACATGGAGCTGGTGCGGACGGAAGGACGCCTGCGCGTCCGCCTCAATCAGAATCCTCCCGAAAACTCGGTGCGCCCCGCCGTGGATGTGCTGTTCCGTTCCGCAGCTGCGCTGCACGGACGCAGCACGCTGGCCGTTGTGCTGACGGGCATGGGACAGGACGGCCTGCGCGGTGCTCGCGACATTCACGCGGCCGGCGGCACGATCCTCGCGCAGGATGCGGCGACCAGCGTCGTCTGGGGCATGCCCGGCTATGTGGCGCAGGATGGCATCGCCGCCGCGGTCCTGCCGCTGGATGAAATCGCTCAGGAGATCAACACACGTCTGTTTGTCCGCAGGTTGCCGCTGAAGGAGAAGCGCTGATGTCCATCGCACAGGAAGATTTCGATTACCTGCGCACGCTCGTGCGCCAACGCTCCGCGATCGTGCTGGAGACCGGCAAGGAATATCTCGTCGAATCGCGTCTCGCGCCGCTTGCCAGGGAAGTCGGCGTGGAGGGCATCCCGGGCCTCGTGATGCTGCTGCGCACCGATCCGCGCGGCCTGATCTCCAACAAGGTCGTCGACGCGATGACCACCAACGAAACGAGCTTCTTCCGCGATCTCAACCCCTTCGAGGCGCTGCGCCTCAAGGTCCTGCCGGATCTGATTGCCGCGCGCGGCAAGGAACGCGTGCTCAATCTGTGGTGCGGCGCGGCTTCCAGCGGCCAGGAGCCTTACACGATCGCCATGACGCTGCGCGAGCACTTCCCGCAGCTCAACGAGTGGCGCATTCGCTTCCTCGCGACCGATATCTCCAAGGAGATGCTGCGGCGCTCGCGAGCCGGCATCTACTCCCAGCTGGAGGTCAACCGGGGCCTGCCGGCGAAGTATCTGGTGAAGTACTTCGAGCAGAAGGGCGCCGAGTGGCAGGTGCGCAAGGATCTGCGCGACATGATCGAATTCAGCGAGCTCAACCTCGCGCAGCCGCTCCCGCCGATGCCCAAGCTGGACATCGTCTTCCTGCGCAATGTGCTGATCTACTTTGATCTCGCGACCAAGCGCGACATTCTGGCACGCGTGCGCGGCGCCCTGCACCCCGAAGGCTATCTGTTCCTCGGGGGCTCGGAGACCACGCTCAACGTCGATGACCAGTTCCGGCGCGAAGCCTGCGAGAAGACCTTCGTCTACCGGCCGATCCGCAAGTAGCGGCGGCCACTCACAGCCTGCGCGCGCGCGATTCCGCGCCCCTGCGGCGCTCGGCGAAGCCCTCGGCCCGGCCCTGCGCCGGCTGCAGCTGTAGCTCCAGCTCGCCGGAGCGGAAGCGGCCCAGCCCCTGCCAGGAAAGCACCAGCTCCTCGCTCGGCGACTGGTAGACCAGTGCGTCGTCACGGAAGAACAGCTTCACCTGAGTGGTACCCAGCTGATAGTCCCCCACCCAATCCTGCGCGCGCGCCGCATCGACCGGCAGGCGCAAATCGTTGAGCGGCGGCAGTCCGGCGCAGAAACGCTCCAGCTCCTCCTCGATCTGACCGGTGGGCGCGCTGGCGCAGGTGGCGAGCACGCAGACCGCCGCGCCGCTGGACGCGCTGGCCCCGAAGCTGGCTCGGAAGCCGCCGATGCCCCCATCGTGCAGCCAGCGCGGCTCGCCGCCCAGCGTCTCGATGCTGAGCCCCAGACCGTGTCCGGTGGGCTTGCCATCAAGGAACCGCGAGCTGCTGCGGATGCGCTGCGCGGGCAGACGCTCGTCGACGACCGCGTTCCACCAGCGCAGCACGTCACCCGGCGTCGAGCACAGGCCCATGCGCAGTTCGCGCGGCTCCGCGGCCACAAACAGCTGGCGTTCCAGACCCGTGTCCAGCTCGCGGCAATCGCGTGCATGTCCCACGGGACGCAGCTCATCCGGGCAGGCGCCGGTGTGCTCGAGCTCCGCGACCGAACACAGCTGCGTGAGAATGAGCTTGTCCATCGGCTCGCCGAAGGCATCGGCGAGGATCCAGGGCACCAGACGCCAGCCGATCGAGTCGTGCACCTGACGCGTGCCGGGCGTGAATGCCAGCGGGAGGCCCCCGGCGAGCTGGAGGAACCCGGCACGGTCGAGCGGGTCGTCATCGCCGCGCGCCGCGAGAGCGCGCACCAGATCCGAGGTCGAGGTCAGCCCGCTAGTGCCGGCCAGAATCTGCTCGAGCCGCAGTTCCTTCCACGCCTCGGGGCAATCCTTCAGCACCTTGGAGAGCGGATCGTCGAGCTTGAGTCGCTCCTCGGCCTGCGCGGCGAGCACCAGACTCGCCAGCAGCGGCCGCTCCAGCGAACCCAGCGGCAGACGAGTGTCGTTCTGCATCACGAGGCCGGCTACGGGATCGGCAAAGCCGTACGCGCGTTCCAGGACAACCCGGCCATCGGCTGCGATGGCCAGCGACAACCCCGGCACACCGCCCTCGCGCAGGGCGCGGCGGGCCAGCTGGTCGCAGACCAACGGCAGTTCAGCGGGCAGTTGCAGCGCGGAGGGCGCGACAGCGAGAAGCAGGAGGTTCCACATGCCCCCATGCTGGGATTCTCCCGATCCGTCTGCCTCGCCCGCAGTGCGTAGACGGCCCCCGCCGCTGTGCGCATTCGGCGCTTTCTTTTTGGCCCCTGTTGCTGCCATCATCACGCGCGCCACAGATGCCCCCCCCGCCGCCCCAAGTCGCCCTGTTCGTGACGGAGAAGCTGCCTTGGCCGCTGGATGATGGCGGCCAGATCCGCAGCTGGCACATGCTGCAGGCGCTGGCTCGCTCGGGTCCGGTGCGCGTGCTGGCGCGCGCACCCGAGGATCCGGCCGCTGCGCAGGCGCTGCGCGCGCAGGGCTTCGAGCTCGAGCTGTTTGCAGCACGCACATCCGCCGTCTGGAAGGTCTTCAGCCTGGCGCGTGCCCTGTTCACGCGGCGGCCGCATCCCCTGCCGAAGAACTTCTCCGGGCCGCTGCGCGCCGCCCTGCACCGGATGCTCGCCGACGGCGGCGTGCGTCACGTGCACTTCAACCACCTCGACGCGGCACAGTACCTTTTGACCCTCGACGCGCGGCAGGTTGCGACGAGCATCGACACGCACAATCTGCTGACCGGACTGTACCGCCGCCTCGAGAGCGAGAGCCGCAATCCACTCGCGCGGGCCTACGTGCACCTGCAGTGGCGCAAGATGGCGGCGATGGAACCGCGCATCCTGCGGCTGGCGCAGCGCGTGTTCGTCTGCTCCGAACAGGAACGCGCGCAGTTGCGCGTGTGGGGCATCGACCGCGCACGCGTAGTGCCCAATGGCGTCGATACGGAGCACAATCAGCCGCAGCCGCGCCCCCCCGACGGGCGTCCACGGCTGGTGTTCTGCGGCGGCATGGACTACCTGCCCAATCAGGACGGCGTGCGCTGGTTCCTCGACAGCATCTGGCCCGAGCTCGTGCGCACGCAGCCCGGACTGGAGCTGCTGATCGTGGGCAAGAACCCGCCACGCGACCTGACGGCGCGTGCCGTGGGTGCGGTGCGCTTCACGGGTCGCGTCGAGGATGTGCGTCCGCTGGTGAGCAGCGCGGATCTCTCGATCGTGCCCCTGCGCATCGGCGGCGGGACGCGCCTCAAGATCCTTGAGTCGCTGGCCCTCGAGCGCGCCGTGGTCTCCACCGGCACCGGCGCGGAGGGACTCGAGCTGGAGGCAGGCAAGGAGATCGCGCTGGCGGACGAACCGCAGGCGTTTGCGAGCGCCGTGCGCGAGCTGCTCGCCGATCCGGCGCGTCGCGCGCGCATGGCGCAGGCCGGCCGGGCCCGCGTGCTCGCGCAGTACGACTGGCGCGTGGCGACTGCGACCGCCTTCGACTAGGCCGCGGCTTCGCGCTCGACGCGCACTTCCGAGCCGTCACTGGAGAGCACCCGCTGCTGACCCTGCTCCTGTGTGGCGAGATGCACGCGGCGCTGCCACAGCCCGGCGATACTCTTGAGCACTTCCGCCGCCGCAGCCAGCTCCAGATCGCGGCCGTCGTGATGGTGCTGCAACAGAAGCTCGCCCGCACCCTTGTGGTTGTCGTCCACCAGTTCGATGCGTGGCGTCCCGGCCCACGCCAGATCGCGCACGATGCGATCCTTCAGCGTCTTCCAGCCGCCTTGCGCCTGCCCCTCCGGCATGAAGGCCGGGGCAAAGAGCGGGTGGCGGGCGGCGAATTCCTCGTCCACCAGCTCATCCACCCAGCTGGCATCGTGGTGCGCGCGTCGCAGCCGGAACAGGTCCAGCTGCCGCCGCTCGGCATGACGCCACAGGTCCAGACCGAATTGGTAGGGATTGAGCTGCCCGGGGCGCGTCGCCGTGGCACCAGAGTGACAATCGGCGAAATCGACGATCTCGGAGGCCTCGAGCAGGCCTCCGGTCAGCAGGCGACTGTGCCACAGGCAGGCCCAGCCCTCGTTCATGATCTTCGTCATGCGCTGGGGAACGAAGTACAGCGCCTCGGCGCGCACGATGCGGATCAGCTCGCGCTGCCAGTCCTGCAGTTCACAGCGCTGTCCCAGGAATTCCAGCACATCGTGCGAAGGCACCCGCGGGCGTGCACCCCGCGTGCGGCGCTCGCGGTTCTCCGGCGCCATCGCGGCATCGAGCGAGCGACGCGCGCGCTCCACGGCGCTGCCGCGCTCTTCATCGCGCGCGCGCGCCTGCAGGTGCTCGGAAAGCGGCGCAAAGGGATCGAGCAGAGTGTCCAGCGAGAGAATCGAGTCCAGAAAGCGCTCCACGGGCTCCTGACCGTGCTGCTCCATGCAATCGCGCACCCACGCCGCATGCTCGGCCATGCGCCCCAGCATGTGTCGGTCGGTGGGCGCGAACCAGGCGTTGTTGGCGAAGAAATCCGCGTGACCGCACACGTGCGCCATCACGAGCTTCTGTTCCATTCGCGAGTTGGTGCTGACGAGATAGGCGTGCACCGGATCGTTGTTGATCACGAGCTCGTAGATCTTGGAAAGCCCGTAATGCCGGCCTTTCTCAAGCCGGTCGTATTCCATGCCGAAGCGCCAGGATGGGTAGCGCAGCGGGAAGCCGCCCAGCGCACACAGCGCGTTGACGGCCGAGGGTTCGACCATCTCGAAGACCAGCTCGAAGAAGCTCAGACCCCGCGCGCGCGCCGCAGCCTCGATGCGCGCCGCCTCGATGCGCAGGCCTTCGTCCAGCGGATGCGTCGTGATCATCAGCGCCCCCTTCCCAGAAAGGCCCGGATCGCCTCGCGAATCCCGTCGCGATCGTTGACGTTGGCCGTCACCAGGCGGTCCGTGCCCGGCAGCGCACCGTCGAGGTCCTTCTTGAACTGACCCGAGCCGTAGGCGCTCTTGACCTGTCCGTAGCAGAACTGGTTGACGCGGGGAATCAGCTCTTCGCGCAAGAGACCGATGCAGCGCTCGGTGTCGCGCGCGCTCCAGTTGTCGCCATCGGAGTAGTGGAACGGGTAGATGTTCCAGTCCTCGGGCGGATACTGCTCGCGGATCTTTTGCAGGCACAGCTCGTAGGCCGAGGAGATCTTGGTGCCGCCCGACTCGCGCAGGTGGAAGAACGAATCCTGATCGACCTCCTTGGCGACCGCATCGTGCACGATGTAGACGACCTCGAGGTTCTTGTACTGGCTGCGCAGCCAAGTGTCGATCCAGAAAGCCTTGATGCGCACGATCTCCTTCTGTTCGCGGCCCATCGATCCGCTGACATCCATGATGTGGAAGATCACGGCCGAGGACTGCGGGCGCGACTGCGGTTTGCAGAAGCGAAAGCGCTCGTCTTCGGGCAGCGGCGAGATGCGCGGCGCGTGCGGATCGTAGCTTCCCGAGGCGATCTCGCGCCGCAGCGCGTTGCGCCAGGTGCGCCGAAAGTGACGCAGCGAAGCCGGACCCTGATTCGCGATGCCGCGCCAGCGCAGCGTTTCGGTGTCCAGCTGCGAACGGCCGCGCGCCTCGATGCTGGGCAGTTCGAGTTCCTCGCCGAGCATGCGCGCGAGTTCCTCAAGTTCGACTTCGACCTCGTACAGGTGCGAGCCCTCGCCCTCACCCGCCTGTCCGCCGCCCTGACCCGCGCGGGCCTCGCCCTGCGCGGCTTCTCCCGCCGACTGGCCGCTGCCGCCGCCCGCGTTGTTGTCGCCGAAGCGCAGACGCGGCAGCTCGATCTGCGGCACGGGTATCGAGATGGCGCGCTCGCCGCGGCGTCCGAGCAGCTCGGTTGTGGAGAGGTAGCGGCGCAGATCCTCGCGCAGACGTCCGCGCACGATGTCGCGGAAGCGATTGCGATCGCGCTCGATGCGGGAGAGGCTCATCGTCAGGCAGCCGCCTTGGGACGGGTGCGCGCGAAGAGGCCGGCGGCCTGGGCGAGGATTCCAGCTGCCGTGGCTTCGTCGTAGCCGCACTGCTGCATCAGGCGCGTGCGGATCTGCTCGATCTTGGACTGCGCGTGCGGGTCGACGACGCTGGAGACCAGTGTCGTCAGCTGAATCGTGTCGCGACGGTCCTCGAAGACCTTGCTCTCCAGCGCTCGGCACAGGCGAGCGTTCTCGCGGTACTCGAACACGCCGCCCTCCAGACGCACCGCCGCGATGTAGTTCATCAGCTCGTGGCGGAAGTCGCCCTTGCGAGTCTCGGGAATTTCCATGCGTTCTTCGATGCTGCGCATCAGGCGCTCATCCGGCTCGCATTCGCACCCCGAGGCATCGACTACCTTCTCGCGCGTGACCCAGGCCTTGACGTTGTCGACGTAGTTCGCGCAAAGCGAGCGCAGCTCCTCAGGATCGGCAGTGATCGCCGCCTGCACCTCGCGCTGGATGATGGTCTCGTACTCTTCGCGCACCAGACCGACCAGCTGCGTGTAGCGTTTGCGCGTGTCCTCGCTGCCGATCAGCGAGTGGTGGCGCAGGCCCAACTCCAGCTCGTCGAGCACCATGTGCGGCGTCACCGGACCGCGCGCGCTGGCGATGCAGGTGGCGATGCGATCCTGCACGTAGCGCGGCGAGATGCCGCCGAGCCCCTCGCGCGGCGCGCCGGCCTTGAGTTCGGGAATCTGGCCGGGCTGAAAACCCTGCACGTCCTCGCCGTTGTACAGGCGCGCCTTCTGCAGCAGGCTCAGCGTGGCGTGAGCCGGCTCCTCCAGACGGGTCAGCACCGCCCACAGCGCCGCCATCTCGAGCGCATGCGGAACCAGAACGCGCGCGCTCGCCGGGCGTCGCGCGAACTGCCGCCGGTAGATCTCGGTCTCATCGGCCACGGCGAGGTTGTACGGCACGTCGATCTTGATCGTGCGGTCCCGGAAGGCCTCCATCAGTTCGTTGGAGGCGAGCTTGCGGTACTCCGGCTCGTTGGTGTGGCCCAGAATCACCTCGTCGATGGAGGTCTGGGCGAACTTGCGCGGCTTGATGGCATGCTCCTGCGTGGCACCCAGCAGGTCGTAGAGGAAAGCCACATCCAGCTTGAGAACCTCGACGAACTCCAGCAGACCGCGATTGGCGACCTGGAATTCCCCGTCGAAGTTGAACGCCCGCGGATCGGAATCGGATCCGTATTCGGCGATCTTGCGGTAATTGAGATCGCCAGTCAGCTCGGTGGAGTCCTGGTTCTTCTCGTCCTTGGGCTGGAACGTGCCGATGCCGACGCGGTCGCGTTCGCTGAGCAGCAGCCGCCGGACCCGCACGTGCCCCATCACCGCGCGCCAATCGCCTCCGTGGCGCTCGAGCAGCTGCTCGAAGAAGAACCGACTGACCGGATCGAGCTCCCCGCGGATTTCGATGCGGTAGCCGCGTCGATTCCGACGGTTGAGCTCCGTTTCGACCTCCGCGCGCGCGGACTGAGGGATCAGCAGTAGCGGATCCTGATTCATCGGCGAGCGTGTCACGACTCCGTCGATGACCCACTCGAAGCTGTACAGAGCACCTTCAGCGCTGCGCGAGTAGGCCTCCAGCGACCGCTTCAGGATGCGCGCGATCGTGCTCTTTGCCGAGCCCACCGGGCCGTGCAGCAGCAGCACGCGCCGCTCAGGTCCAAGCCCCAATGCTCCGGCGCGGATCGTGCGCACCAGCTGGTCCAGCGGCGCATCGAGGCCGTAGACGGCGTCTTCGCCGCCGCCATGCGGATCATCGAAGAGCTTCCAGCGGGGCGCCGCGCCGGATTTGCCCGGGACGCAGCCGTGGCTCTCGATCATGTCCGAAAGTCGCTGCCAGGCGTTGCGGGCGAGCTCCGGATGCTCCTGCACGCGCTCCAGATACTCCTCGAAGCTGCCTTCCCAGTGCAGCGCGCGCCAGCGCTCGGGTGAAACGGAGTCTTCGATGCGCTGCAGGAGAGGGTTGGGCTGGTTCATGGAGGATGGGTGCGGAGGGATTGGAGGGGATCCTTCGCCTTCTTCATCGGGTGCGACAGCGCCCGGCCTGTAGCGCGGGCCGAAGGTGGCATCGCCGCCGCTCAGCCGTTACACCATCTGGCATGCCCACGCCGCTGACCCCGCTGCTGCTGCCTCTCGGACTGGCACTTTTTTCCGGATGCGATACGCCCAAGACCGCAACCCCGCCGGAGTTCGATGCGGCCCGGGCCTGGAAGCACCTCGAGACTCAGGTGGCCTTCGGTCCGCGCCCCGCGGGATCGCAGGCTCTGGAGAAGACGCGCGTGTTCCTCATGGACACGCTGCGCGCCAGCGGTCTCAAGCCCGTGCGCGAGGAGTTCAGTTCCCCCACGCCCAAGGGCAAACTCACCTTCGCCAACGTCTACGCCGATTTGCCGGCGCAAAACCCAGCCGCCGAGTGGATCATTCTGGGCTCGCACTTCGACACCAAGCACGCCGAAGCGCGCTTCCCCGAGCCCTTTCTGGGCGCGAACGATGCCGGCTCGAGCACGGCCGTGCTGCTGGAGCTGGCGCACGCGCTCGCTCGGCAGGGAGCGCGCGAGCTCAACTACCGTTTCCTGTTCCTCGACGGCGAGGAGGCGGTGCTGTGGGACTGGGCCGGTGATGACAACACCTACGGCTCGCGGCACCACGCGGCCGAGCTCAAGAAGAGCGGCATGGCGGCACGCGTGCGCGCCTTCATTCTGCTGGACATGGTCGGCGACAAGAACCTGCAGTTGATGCGTGATTCGTATTCGGACCGCCGCCTGCTGGACATGTTCTTCGCCAGCGGGCGCGAGCTGGGCTACAAGCGCCATGTCGACGGCCGTGCTCAGGAGATCCTCGACGACCACCTCTCGTTCATGGCTGTCGGCATCCCCTCCGTCGACCTGATCGACCTCGACTACGGTCCTTTCAATTCCTTCTGGCACACACCCAAAGACACGCTCGAGAACTGCTCGCAGGCCTCGCTGGAAGTCGTCGGCAGGATCGTGCTCACGACACTGCCTAAGGTGGAGAAGGAATTCCGGCGTTCGCGCTGAGCGCTCAGCCCAGGCTCGGCTCTTCGCGCGAGGACGGAGCGGACTCCGGATGCTCCGCAGCGGGACGCGCGGAATCGGTCGGAGCCGGCTCGGCCGCCTGAGGCGGTGCGACGGCCACGATCTCGACCACGCGCTCGCCGCTCTCGGCATCGAGCTCTGCCCGCGGCTTGACCTTGCGGCCCGCCGGAGCATCGACGAAGCGCTCGACCTGGCTGAGTTCGACGGAGACCTGACGCGAGACACCCTTGGTCTCCATCGTCACGCCGTAGAGCGCCTGGCAGGCAGCCATGGTGCCCTTGTTGTGCGTCACGACGACGAACTGGGTGCTCTGCGCATAGCCGGCGAGCATCGCGAGGAAGCGATCGATGTTGGCATCATCGAGCGCGGCATCGACTTCGTCGAGGATGCAGAACGGGCTGGGACGGGCCTCGAAGACCGCAAACAACAGTGCCAGCGCGGTCATCGTGCGCTGACCGCCCGAGAGCAGGCCGATCGAGAGCATCTCGCGTCCCGGCGGGCGCGCGATGATGTCGACGCCCGCTTCCAGGATGTCGACACCCTCTTCGAGCTTGACCTCCGCGCGTCCCCCGCCGAACAGCTGGCGGAAGATGCGGGCGAAGTTCTCGGCGACTTCCCGGAAGGTTTCCTCGAACAGGCGCTTTGATTCGCCGTCGATGGTGCGCACCGTCTCATCGAGCGAAGCGCGCGCCGCCGCGAGATCCGCGCGCTGCGTCTTGAGGAACTCGGCGCGCGTGCCCACCTCCGTGAGCTCGCTCATGGCCTCCATGTTGACCGGGCCGATCTTGTCGAGCTTGGCGCGCAGTTCGCGCACCTCGACCTCGAGCTGCTCCAGACGGCTGCCCTCGAGCAACTCGGGCTCGGGCGCAAAGCCCTCCGCCAGTGCATCGAGCGTGGTGTGCAGTTCCTCCTCGGCGCGGCGGGCGATCTCGGCCTGCTCCAGGCCCAGTCGCTGCTCCTCGAGGCGCGCACCGGAGAGTGACTCATTGCGCTTCTCCAGCTCGCGGGTGACCGCCTCCACGCGCTCGCGCAGGCTCAGCACGATCGTGCTGCTCTCCTCGGCGCGCACGCGCAAACCGCCGAGTTCCTCCTCGGTGCCCGAACGCTTCTGCAGCAGCCCGGCGCTGGTCCCGGCCAGCTGCGTGCACTGCGTCTCGAGCTCCTCGGCTGCCGCCGCATGCTCGCCCGACAGGCGCGCCGCGCGTGAGCGCTCCAGTTCGATTTCCTCAACGCCGCGCGCCAGATCGCGCACGCGGCGACTGAGGCCCTCGTGCTGCGAGCGGGCGCTCGCGGCGCGCACCTGGGCCTGCGAGGAACGCTCGGCGACCGAGCTGCGGGACTCCTCGCTCTGGGCACGCTCCTGTTCGAGCGTTCCGAGCCTGGCGTGCTCCTCTTCCCAGCGCGTGCGCGCGCTCTCCTCGCGAGCCTTGGAGGCGGCGAGCTCCGCCTGCAGGCGCTCGATCTCGCGATCGATCTGCGCGGCCTCGTTGACCTGCGCGCGCTCGGCGGCATCAAGATCGCTCATGCGGGCGCGCGTTGTGGCCAGCTGGCTCTCAGCCTGCGCACGCTGGGTGCGGCGGGCCTCCAGCTCCTGACTGGAGCGCTCCCAGTCCTTCTGCAGCGTGAGGCGCTCTTGCACCAGCGCGGCACGCCGCGCCTCCAGCGCCGCGAGCTGCTCTTCCAGCTGGCTGACGCCCGTCTTGAGCTCGGCCGCCGATGAGCGCCGCCCCACCGCGCCTTGCGTCAGATTGCGGGCGCCCGCGAGGATGCCGGCCGCATCGACCACCTCACCCTCGGGCGTCACGGCGCGCCACTGCGGATGCGCGGCGACGAGCTCGAAGGCCGCCTCAAGATTGGCCGCAAGCAGCACGTCGCCCGTGAGGATCTCCGCCAAGGGGAGACACTCGGGGCTGCAGCGCACGCGCTCGAACAGGCGGCCGCGGTGCAGGTCCGCGGGCGGCAGGTCGGCGCGCGCGGGCACGCCGGCCGCACCCGAGGGCAGCAGCAGCGAAAGCTGGCCGCTTTCCTTGGAGCGCAGCCAGGCCGCGATCTTGTGCGCGGCGTCGAGATTCTTCGCCATCAGCGCGGCTCCGCGCAGTCCCAGCACCGCATCGAGCGCGCGGGCGTGCTCGGTGTCCGTCAGCAGGTGATCCGCGACGAGCCCCAGCAGTTCATCCTTGCTGCAGGGCTCGCCCTGCCGGGCCACGCCCTCCATCAGCTTGCGTGCGCTCTTGCCGATGTCCTCAAGGTCGCGCTCGCGGTCGAGCAGGAACTCGATGCGACTGGACAGTCGCGTGCGCTCCAGCTCCAGACGGTTCTTCTCGCGATCGGTCTCGCCGATCGCGGTCGCCACCTCCGCCAGACGCTGGGCGAGCGCCTTGCGTGCGGCGTCCTTCTCGGCGAGCTCGTTCTGCGCCGTCGTGCTGCGCTCCTGCGCCTGCACCAGCTCTTCGCGCATGCGCTGAGCAGCGGCCTGCGCTTCGGCCGCGCGTGCGCTGGCGCGGCCGCGGCGCTCTTCC
>Ga0209668_10000155_pt1 | contig 28374 bp, 26 predicted proteins | sample FrelakmetPLP11PL_FD_187150 | JGI IMG/M metagenome (GOLD analysis project Ga0209668, IMG submission 187150) | Freshwater lake sediment microbial communities from the University of Notre Dame, USA, for methane emissions studies - PLP11 PL (SPAdes)... | ecosystem: Environmental > Aquatic >...
GACAACGATACGCTCGATGAAGGACGCGTAAAAAAAGAAAAAAATGATGACAAAACTGCCAACGAAAGCAATGTGAAGAATAATGTCTGCCAGGGAGTGCAGAGTGAAGAGACCGGAAGCATTGTCAATTTCCAAGTCCATATAAGAATTTTGCGGCAAAGCCATTTTTTTATTTAAAATAAAAAGTTTTTATTTTATTAAAAAAAATGAAATGGCTTGAAATTATGATCGAGGTTTTGTTAAACGTTCTAATGATGTTTTCTATTCTGAGTCTCTTATTTGTCCTCTACATTAGTAAGATTGAAACTAGCGCCTATGAAAACGAAATTAACAACGAGATAAACCAGAAGATGAGCGATGCTCTAACATCAGCAAATATAACCAGTAAAGGGGCAATTTATGACAATTTAAAAATAATTTTTACAGGCAATCCCAATATTGACAAGATTCTTGAAAGCGAGTCACAAAACATTAGCGCCGTAGAGAACAAATGGCTCTTTATCACTATATTTATGACAATAGCGTTTCTGCTTGTCTTGTTTCTGCTGTTTTGTCTGATGCTTCAGTTTGTGCCTGGCAATACCATCTCGCTGCACAGGAAAATTGGATGGACTTTTGTGATTTACATGTTTGTCGGCGCGGTCGAAGGTCTCTTTTTTTACAATGTGGCGCGAAAGTACGTTCCAACTGCTCCAAGCACTCTTGTCAATTCCATCATTGATCAACTAAAAAAATGGTAACAATACAAGACCTCCCCAACGAATTGTTGGAACTGTGTCTTCCAACTGACTTTGAATGGGTGCTCCGAACGGGCACTCTGGTCTGTAAATCTTGGAAACAATTGCTCCTGAGCTTTGCCCGATATTCTTTTAAAATGGACTCAACAAACTACCAGCTGTTGCGGGGCGCTGCTTGTCCCGGAGTCATTCGATCATTGTCTGCAAAAAAATTTAGTTTTTGGTCTGGTAGTTTAATTTTTGGGAACTTTTTAGATTTACTCAAAAAGACTCAAAAGTCACTTAAAATCCTTGATTTATCGTACAGCAACGTCGATGCCATGTGTCTGCATGCTGGCATCCGGGCCTTTCCATCAAGTCTAGTGAGCGTCAAACTGGATTGTATGTGGATTGAGGACATTTCAATGTTGCGTGATTGCAATATGCTCCGGGAGCTAAGCCTAAGCAGGACAAAAGTCCGGGATATATCGCCGATTGTCGGGTTGACGAGCCTAGTGAAATTAGACATTGGCTGGACGCCTGTTGAGAATGCGTCGGCAATACAAGCCCTGACAAATCTGGAGGATCTGGGAATGTCATTTGTCCGACACGGTAATCCCTGCCTGCAGTGGCTTGAGAACCTCACAAAATTGCACACTCTCTGTTTGTCGGGTTCCCAGCTGGCACGCATCTACTCGCCAAGAACAACCACGGGCGGCCGCATTAGGGCGCTGGATTTGGCCTTTAACGACATTAAAAATTGCGAATTTCTGAGTCACATGGGCTCGCAAATTAATTTTCTTGGGATGGGTGGAAACGCTAACCTTTGCTCCATTGGGCCGGTGGGTCTGTTCTGCAGCAGTATTGGGGAACTTGTTTTGAGCGGTACCCAGGTAAAGGATCTATATCCCCTAAGTTTCTGCACTCGTCTGGAGAAACTAAATGTCTCCTGTACCCCGGTTACTGACCTATCCCCGCTTTCCGTGGTTACTACACTGGGTCGCCTTGATATGATTTCGTGCGCAGTATCGAGCCTGGCGCCGCTAGCCTTTTGCCAGGCGTTGACTATCCTCCGGTGCGAGACCAGTAAGACAAACTACAATTTTGAGGAAATTTCTGGCTGTGTGAAGCTTCGCAGTGTTTCTTTGTCAGCAAAACGCCGGGAGGATATAAACCCGATTAGGTTTGTGCAAAAAATTGTTTTAAATGGCCTTAAAATTGTTTTTTAAAACACAAACAAGCGCTGCGTGCAATCACAAATGCTTCAGTTTTACTGCGAACACTACCCGGCGCTGGAGGGAAAGCTTCCCCAGGTATCTAAGCTAATTGAGGAATTTTTGAAGCGCGATGCGAGTGAAGAGCTGGAGCTGCGCATTGGCTCGTTTGAAAACGGGCAGTTTAAAAATGGCGTTTCCCAGGAATTTTTTGAGCACACTATGCAGCTCGTCGAAGAATTTGATGGGTTTTCTTCGCACGATCCCAATTGGGTACAGACCGTTGACTATTTTTATCGTCATAAAAACATTGGCCTTCGCTCGCGGGTTAATGAAACCGGCCCCGTTGAAACTGTAATTAAAACAGTGCGAGATCGTGCCGACATCGAGGTGTTTACAGAGGACCGCGACGTTGGATTTGCCAAACTTCTTCCGAGTGCTTTTAGGATCCAAGCGGCTAAAGAAGCTAATTTTATGATTGGCGCCAACGATGATCTGGGAATGACCCTAACCTTTTTGCGGCTGAAGCAACGCAGGCATTTTCTGTACAAGGAGTGGCGCTTCGACTTTTCCAAGGTGTGGACCGGCGCTAATTTCCAAGAGGCCGATCGGGCCTTTTTTACGAAAAATCCTTCGGTCTATGAAATTGAAATAGAGTTTGTCGGTGGAAGCTGCAAAACCCCGGTGCAGCTTGCGGTTTCTCTGCTACTGAAAGTTCTGGATTTTTTTCCAGAGAATGTTTTGCTGCAATAAAGAATACAAATAAAAAATTTAACTGTTTTAGATTTTCCTTAACTTTTTTCCCACTGTGTTTTAAAAACATTTACAAAGGCAATAATTTTTTTTTTCAAAAAAGACTAAATGATAATTATAAAGAAAAAAGAAAAATGGAACCAAATATTGAAGTTCAAGGATGGGCACCATACGAATCCTCAAATTCAAGTGCTTGGAATGCCAACTGGCCTATAGAAGCGCTTGAAAGCATTCCCGGGTCAGCAGAAGACCGTCAGATAGACCTAAATAATTTGATGCCAGCAAGCTGGCGAACTGATGGTCAAATGGGCTCGGGAAGACAACTTATTAATGGTGGGGTAGCCGATGACGAAAGTTGGAGCTCGACCGTGCCTAGCCGTAGTCAATATGTTCGCTACAATATGACCGCGGGAAGTGCCCGACTGGCCCTCAATACCCGTTGGAAGAGTCCCACTGGTTCAATGCAAGAGTCATTGCCTGGGCGTCTTCCGCCCCCTATTCCGGTTGGGACCGGAGAAGTAGATTTTAATGATTCGGATGCCAGGCAGTCGATGATATATAATAGCACAGGATTCTGGCCGACAAAGACTAACTGTTAATAAAAAAAAATATTTTATTAAAAATTTGAGTAAATATCTCTAAGAAGCTCTAGGGGATTGATAGTGCGTGGCGTCATCGCCGTAGATTGCTCAAACGCAATGGGACTGGAAGGACGATAAGCGGAAGTTGATCGGCGTTTTAGGGCAGTAAAGCTGTTTTGCATAGAGGAAATCTCGAGACACTCGGTGGGCGCAATCTCTGAAGCATTTTCCTCAAAGAAGTTTTCGCTCAAATCCATAGACAAAGAACCCTTTCCAATGATCAGTAATTTTCTGTCGTAGCAAAAACTTGAAACATTAAAAGGAACCAGTAGATTTGCCAAATGAAATACGCGGGAAAGTTCGTTTGTTGTCTTGGTGATTGCCGCGCTGCTGTGCTGGCTAAAAGTTGTTTTCGGTATCGGGACAGTGACGAGTCCATTGCGAATAAGCGGGCAATTTGAAATTGTGTCAAAAGTCCCGGTTCCCATTGGAGGAGTAAGGCCCATAAATATATTTTCAGAGACGCCACGAAGATAGTCGACTTCGTTGCGCAACGCCCCCTCGAGCAGCTGGTCAACGGTAGCTTCAAACGAAGCCCGAGCCAAAATGCCAGTATTCATATTTTTGTTGAGCCCATGGCGACTTAGCGGCATGATAGAGCCTGTTTGCGTCATCACATCGACGATGAGCTGAAAGTGACGGTCGTGTACAAAAGTGCCGTCAAATGAAAGAACATGGCGCAGCTCCGCGATGAGCAAAGCCGCAGCCGCCTCGATCCCCAAAACAGCGTAAACCTCAAGAATGTGGTTGCTGTACGTTGAGTAAACGTCGATGGCGGAATCGTAGCTCATGGCATGGCCAAAAAAGTCCAGCAGATTAGTTCCGGCAGTAATCAAAACATTTTCGCAGTCCAACTGATAAGGCGAGAATCGCGATACGGAAGCCGATGAGTGCAGAGCCACCGAGCTAATGCTCTTAAATTCAGAAAATCCAGCCACTGTAAGCTTTAGGATGCTGCTGCTGGGCACAGTTTTTAAGTCAATGTACCATTCTGGCAAATTCGGGGCAGTTACATACTGGATATTATCGGGACACGCCCTATTTAGCACGTCAGCAATGTCGAGTGGAGATATGCCATCTGCAACACACTTTTCAAAGTCAAGCAAAACACGGGTTGTCGAGGAGTCTGTTGTAGCATAGTGGCCAACGTTGCGGTAAACAAAGGGCTTTGGGCTGGCAGTAGTACCTTTAAAACAGGGGATTATAAGTGTCGGGCTGGAAGGAGAAGAGCTGGCGTCAGTCAACTCCTTGAGTCGCGGCAATCCCAGTGTTACATTGTAGGCCAATACTCCAGCATAGTGAAAAGTATTAAGAGTAAGCTGGGTTGAAGGCTGAGCAATTGACTGGGCCGCGACAATTCCCACCATTTCCCCCGGAGCGACTCGGGCTCTTTCATAGCGGGCTAGACACTCGGAAAGAACCCAGCGACGCGCCTCAATGCCGGGACAGTACTCAAAAAAGTTTTTGTACTGTAGGCAGAGTGCAATACAGGCTTGGTAAATAACAGTGCTCTGGTTAGAAGGACCGCCAAGACAATCAAGCAATTCACTCACTAGACTTCGGGTGTACTCCGGTTCCAAGGCCGGTTCTTGCTGGCTGTCAGAAGAAAATTTTGCCTGCGCCAGCAGGAGAAGGCGATTGATGTCGCAAGGAATAAAGACAATTGGATCATTTTTGCAAAGTAAATTTAATTTTTTTAGAATGTCGCGGTACAGGTAGCACAATTCAGTTTCGGAAGACTTGATAGAAGATGTGATGAATTTGTCGCCAATGTACGGGGCAATTGAAAAGCGCTCGAGCCACATAGCATCACAGCCGTCATTGCCGTAGGCAAATTGCAAAATTTCGCCAAAAGCATTGCGAACACTTGAGTCGCCATAGTGAGTGCGGACCGACTCAAAGCCTTTAGCCAGTCGACGTCCCAAATAGCCAGTGTCGGCGGTTTTCACAGCGGTGTCGACAATTCCTTCGCGACCAGACATTGCGTGGTGAAAAAATTCAGTTGGGGTAAGACCAGCCGTGTATGAGCTGCGAATGAAGCCAAACCGTTCGCAGCAAAAATCGTCGTGTGCAAATGCCGGAAGAGTTCCGGCCACCCGGGCACCATTAATTGTCTGCTGGCCAACGGCTCCGCGAATCTGTGTTAAATTGACAGAGTTTCCCTTGGCTCCGCTAGTCGACATTAGGACAATGGAATTTTCATTTCCGGTGTTACGCTGGGCAATAGCAGTAAGATTGCCCAGCATAGATGAGAGTGCCTGGGCCTTGACGTGGCCTGGTAAAATACTCTTGGAGACCTTTGCCAGAGCCGAGTCAATAAAACTGGAGATAGCTTCGCTTGAGTCTTCGTCGATAGTGCAATCATCCAAGCCAATGCTGAAGCCCCGAAAAGAAAGAAAAGAGCAGGCAAGCAATTGCCACTGGCCGAGCAGTTTGAGGCCCGAGTCCTGGCCAAAGTCAAGCACCACGGCAGAAATAATTGAGTGAATGATGCTACGTGAAAGACGGCCAGAGATAATTTTACCGTTAACAATGGCAGTTTCGACCGAACCCGGAATAAGCAGGGAAAAATTGATCGGAAGAAACAGGGAGATTAAGTCGTAGCCCGTATAAGCGTGAGCGTCGGGGTTTGTACTGGCGTCAAAGAAGGCGTCTGCAAGCGTGAGTAAATGAAAAAAATCTCCGCGGGATAAAACAACTGGCTCGGAAAGCAAATAGAGGCCGAGAGCACAGTCTTGGACGGCGCCAAGCGCAAGCCTGGAATTCTGGGGGGACATAATGTGTTTCTGGACAGCCATGAGCTCCTGGAGTTCGGCGGCGGCTTCCAGCGTGGTGGGCAAGTGCAAGTTCATTTCATCGCCATCAAAATCAGCATTGTATGGCGGACAAACTGCAGGATTAAGCCGAAACGTCAACAGGCCTTCCTTTAAAATTTTAACCCGGTGTGCCATCATAGAAACACGGTGAAGGCTTGGATGTCGATTCATTACGACGTAATCGTTGTCGAGCATCGCACGTTCCACGGTCCATCCAATTTGCAAGGGCAAGGGGAAGTTTTCAGGTTTTTTTAAATCAATAAGAATTCTGCGAGAAGGCTGACCACGCTCTTCTACAGTGACAAATTTGACAATTCCCTTTTTAAGCTGTGCAGTCAGTTCGGCGATATTGATGTTATTCACCAGTACTGGTTTGAGAAGAATTTCGGCGATGCATAGTGGCACTCCGACTACATCGACGTCGAGATGAACGTCCGGTGTAATTGGATCGCGGGCACTGTAGTTGACCCGTTTTCCCATTTGGGTGCTGCGCATGCGCCCATTTTTTCCGACAAGCCGATTGCGCAAATCCCGCGATGCACCTCCAATGCGAGTAGTGGCTTTTTTTTCGCCGCGAACGTCATTGTTCATGTACGACGAGACCGTCCACTGCAGCTCGGCCAAAATAGATTTATCGGCTTTGCCAAACAAATTATCGGGGTGGGACATTTGGGCCTGTAATTTGTTATTCCACTGGACGATGGAATTGAGCGAGCGGGTAAGATCATCCTGGCCTCTGTTTTTTCCGCCAAATTCGTGGACAACCGAAGGCCGAATGCAGGGTGGCGGAACAATTAGCACGGTAAGAATGGCATTGCGAAGCCGCTTCAGGGTTGTGTACATGGGCAGTTGTTTGCCGAGGAGACCTTTGGCGCGATCAATGAGGGAAAGTGCCTTTTTAGCGGACAGTGTTTTGCTTGTTTTTTCAAACGATTTGTTTTCTGGCCAGCTGATGTTGACCTTGTGGCCATCGGCTTTGTAAATTGGGATGACACCTTGGCAGTGCACGCAGCGGCTATTTGTTTTTTCGACATCAATGGCTACGGTTTCACTTGAAGCCGTGGAAATTGAACTAATTCGTCGCTGGCGCAGAGCACTAGTTGCGATGCGGCGGGTGGCGGCAGAGCAGCGCAACAGCTCGGCGCAAAAGTAGCAAAAGTTGCGAAGCATTTTTACAATTTGCTTGATGTAGCCAACGTGGTAAATTGGGGCGGCGAATGAAATGTGGCCAAAGTGGCCCGGGCACTGGAGCGTGTCATTGCCGCAGGTTGAACACCGGAGACGGCGATCGAGTGAACCCATCCGCAGGCTAAGAACGCCATTGTCGACCGGAATGCGCTGTTTGACGCGGTACAGCGAAGTACTGGAGACTTCGACGACGGATTGCTTGAGAATATGTTTTGGAGTAGCGATTGAAAAGTGGATCGATTTCGAATTCATTGCAACCTAAAATTTATGAAAAAAAAAAATAAATAATTTTTATTAAAAAAAATGTGGGAAGACAGAAACACAAATATAGAAAGCACAGCTTACGACCCGCACGGCACTGGAATGAAAGTGTGCGTCGCAGTTCAGACAAATAAAACGGGAACGCTACGGTGCGCCTGCGTGCCGGACAGTCCCTCGATTTCCGGACAGACGAAGCGCTACCTACCCTCCGAGTGTCCGTCAAACTGTAACGGTAGTTCTGGGATATGGATACCGGTGCAGTCAGGGCGCTGTATCCGGGCGGCGTCCAATGATACAGGGGCAGCCGTGGTTTACTGCAGCCAGCAGGAGTGCGAGCAAGCCGCAGGGAATTATGCTCTGCAATAAGATTAATATATTAATAATATTCCATTATAAAAAATTTCTGTTGCCAAACAATAAATGGCCTACTTTAATGACGAAGTGATGATTTACTACAAGGTAGGTATCTGTCTCGTCGTCCTGGTGATTGTAATGTCCGCGATCACTGTCCAGTTCGGAAACCACAGCGGTATCCAGTACACAGCCTGGTTCAAGGACACGGTAAATTCCCTGGTTGACATGGCGGAGTCTTCGGCAAACCGGGGCGACCAGGACATTGATCCGAGCCACAAACTAATGGACTACACAACGGCTCTCGCTATTTTAGACACACTGCGTTCCATTGTACCGGACACGGAACTGCAGAACATTGCCAATGTGAATGTGCAAAACTTCATTCAGCTACTGTCAGAGCGAAGGCAGCGGGCCCTAGCGTCGACGACAGCCACAACCGCTTGAGTACATAGCGGTTGTCCGGCGGCCGGCCGGGGTGCGAATGTCGGTCACCATGGGTTTTATTTCAGCAGCCTGGATCCTGGGTGAAAACCCTGGTCTTCGCGGTGCCGCGATAGACGTCCTGGGCGTTATAATGGCCCGGGGCGCAAAAACAACCACTGGCGCCACTGGCGCTGGGAGAACCCGTGGCGCTACTGGCGCTGGAGGCGCTACAGGCATCCGGCGATTGAGCTGCTGGAGCTTTAGGATGGCTGCCTGCGAAGCGCTTTGATTAAAGGGTTTTCGGGGCTGTGATGGCATAAATTTTCTGGGACTAATGGAAACGGGCGACATGACCGGTGGAGCCTGTAGCGCCGGTGGCGGGGTGGCGCCTCCGGCGCCAATGGCGCTGGGATAGTACTGCAGCTTTAACTGGTTAAAATTCAATTCAAGTTTTGGTTTCTTAAGGTTGATATTGACGTTATTGTGCAAATCAAAGACCCAAAGAAAGAGCGAGTCCCGAGACGCCAGGTCTTCGTCGCGCAAACGCCGCGTGTCGAGGTAGGACTCGTAGCTGACGCGGCATTTCGGACAGGGCAAGACGTAGCGCAGCGAATCAAAAAACATACGAAACCCTAGTTTTTCGCTGGGCGTCGGGTCTGTCGAGTAGCCGACCGCGGCCAGGTGCAACACCTCCCAAAACCTAGGACCCCAGAATTCAGGGTTTAAGGTGACTTGCAGTTCGGGCGTGGGTTGTGATGAAAGTTCCATTTATTTTTTTTTCAGAAAAATTTTAGAAAAATTTAGAAAATAAAAAAAAGAATGTCCATGTACAATGAATTAGATATGCAGATTCCCGGGCTCCCAGGTCCAACTTCCAACGGCGGCTACGGTCCCCAGTCGATTTCGGCGTCCGCTGGACTCCTGGCGATCGGCGACCAGGCAAGCATGGGTCCTGGCATCTCCGAGCAACAGGGCTCCTACCAGTCGCTCTTGATGAAAACCATGACAATTAGCGACTCCTCGCTAGGGAACTACTATAACGCTGGTCTTGACTGCTCTCGGTTCCGGGACCAGAACGGTCGACCCTCCATCGACGGAGTTGACGGTTGTATGTTTTCCAACTCGATGGACTCGCCGCCCTACTGGATGTCGCCCAACACGGCGCCGCAGCGTCCCAGCGCCGAGATTAACTTTCGTCCTCCAACCTTCCAACCGATTAATCCGTACTAAATAAAAAATATAGCTTAAAAATTTTTTTTTAATGAATTCTTCCAGCGCATTTCATCTGTCCGTCAACATCCTGGGCTCCCAGTACGGCCCAGTGGCTCGCTTCTTCAATGCAGTGGCAGCCGCTTACCTCAACATTTTCGTTAGCCTCTTTGGCTACTGTATCTCCAGCATTTACTTCCTGGGCCCAATGATACCCTTCACTAGCATTGGATTCTGGGGGAGCCGCAGCATCATCGACATATGCTCCCAGACGTCCCGACTGCCACCGGAGTACTGGCTCCGCAACGAACAGGAGTGCAACGCCCTCGTCTTCGGGCTATTCGAGAATTTCGCCTACTCATTGGCCTCGCTCCACTGGGGCATCATTATGCTGTACGTTATTTACTGGGTCTATGGGTTTGCACGAAACACTACCAACCACATTTTAACCAGAGTCCTAGGACTTTCGCAAGGACGAGTGCAGCGTTACCGAGGGAACGGCAGACTTCTCCAAAACACAGCGCTTCCGGCGCTCACTGATGAGATGACTACGGAACTTGTCGGACCCGATGACGAACGGCTCCTGCTCAACCACGCCGTCAAAGTAAAACACCCGGTCCGTGATTTTGGTTGTGCTGATTGTGTTGTCGAGGACTAGTGCCCGGCCCTTTTTTGACGTCACCTGAGTAAAGACCCGGTCAAAATCAGCAAAGCTATTGAACACCCCAAAGTAGTACTCGTACAGTTTTTGGCGAGTCTTTTTCGACGTCTCGGCCAGGGCAAACACGTAGTCAATTTGGCCCCGCAGATCCGGACCAATGTCGAGCAAGTACTGCTGCGTTATCATCAACAGGAGCCCGAGCCAGCGGCCATTCATAAAAGACTCCCGCATTTCAACGCTCTTGAACGTCCCCCGGTCGTACGCCAGATCGTCCAAAATAGCGGCGGTTATTTTACTGTAACCTTCGCGTAAACTCACCTGCTGCAGCTTGTTGATAATGTTGCGGAAAACCGTGGCATTGAAGCTCCGGTGCAGAACATCGGGCGGCAACGAGTTTTTAATACGCTCAAACCCGTCCCGGCTCCCAAACATGCCAAAGGCGTAGTCGATTCGTCGGGCCAGGTGCTTAAGCAACGTAAATAAAATTGTAGACTTTCCAGTGCCTTTTCTCCCCACAATTAGATAGGCCCGGTTTACCTGGGCTGCATTGCAGTCGAATTTTTTAATTGTAACGCTCATTGAAAATCTTTTAATTATTTTATTAATCTATTAAATATATAAATTTTTTATACGGTAATCCTAATACCGTAGCGTCGGTTTAGGCAGGCCTTTTGCTTGTCAATTTCCGAATTGCCGAGCCATTCGCCACAAATAAAATCAACGTTGTAGCACTTTTTGCCGCCCATGCTTCCGCTGGAGTTCTTGGTGCTTCGGGGCGGCTTGAAGTACTTGTTGCGGTAGGCAGACCGCTCACTTTCCTCTTTGATGTAGTAGCCGAGAAGAACGGTTTCGTAGTAGTCGAGCTCGTCCTGTTCGCAACATAGCTCCATGGACTCGCAGGCGACCGGATCATACATCTTGTCTTTGCCCGGAACAAAGTCTATGTTTCCAACATTGGATTCGTAGCCTTGATGTTTATCTTTATATTTTAAATTACCAGCATCTACCTCACGCCGCACAAATACATCCTGCAAAATATTGTTTTCAGTGATGGGCGACTTGACGTGACGCAAGTAAATTACCTTGTAGCGATGGTTTTTTATGGGGTCTGTTGGGTGATCTTTATCTTTTTTACACTTAATTGGAACGAGCATTTCAGTGTTAAAAATTAGTTTGCTGGCTCTATCCTCATCAGTGCGACTACCATCACAATCATCTAAAAACAACTTCATAAGGTAGTCATTTGCCCTTTTTTTTGACTCGTGGAAAGTGACGACGCACGACGAATTACAGCTTTTTTCGGTAAGATATGGAGGAGCATCGCCATCCTTGACCCAACAGACACGTTTTTTGCAACCTTTACTCTCGGCAACATCCTTTGAAATCTGAGTCCATTTTTCGGTCGCACAGTTGAAAATGTAGGGCGTACCTTTTTGTTCGGCCATTCGGTAATCTTTTTTTTATTTATTAAAATTATTATTTCGCGTCCAAAAATTTTTATTTTTTTAACATTTATTGCCATGTTTCACCCACACTAAAAAAAACCATGAACGAAGCAGACAAAGAAGCCGTGGTGCAGGAAAACAAGCGTCGCCGAACCGTGATGGACGAGTACAGCAAAAAACCCTTGGAACGCGCTGTTTTCGCTGACCGGGTTCCTGGGGGACCCGACGGAACTGGCGATGTCGGCGTATGTCTCTACAATGTCTCGCACGTCGGACGCTCCCCGCTTCCGAAAGACTCGCGGGATCCTGCTGTGCGACTTCTGGGGATTTTTAAGAGCAATGAGGATGCCATTGGCCATGCCCGGAAAATGGCGGCAAAGTGTGAAATCGACTACTGGATCACCCCGGTGGGACAGTGGTTCATGATGCACGTGGACCGCTCCCAGGACCAGTTGAAAACCCAGGAGTTCATCGATGCTCGGCTGGAGAAGCACAGGCAGCGACGCGACCGGGACTTTGAGCAACTGAAGACGGCGCACGAGAATAAGTTGCAGTCCAAGACAAGTTACCAGAAGAATGAGCGCGACAAACGGCGCGCGGCGGCAGGCGCCGATGGAGCCAAAGACGCCGATGGCGCCGATGGCGCCACAAACGCCAAGCGGTCCAGTGTGCTGGATGTTACGCAGAAATTTGTGCAAGTCGGTCAGAGGTTTGCCGTCATTTCGGTGCTGGTCGACGGTCTCCAGTCTACTCGGATCGGGAAGAAGCTGCCGGAGCCTATTTTGCGGGTTTACGGGGCATTTGACTCAAAAAAGCAAGCTAAGAGCTTTATATCCGATGTTTTGTCGCCACACATCGGCGATTTTGACATTGATATCGTGGACATGTACTCTTGGCTGCACCCGCAAACAATTAACCTTCAGATTGATCAGATTGAGGAGCAGTTCAGGGACCCGGAAATTGACAAGATAATGAAGCACGCCAAGGAAGAAAAGAAAAATTCCAAAGCGTTCCGGGAGCGCTGCGCCCTAATGGACAAAGAGCCTGATATGCCGCACGTTACTGGCCGCGACACGGGAGCGACTTTCTCGCTAGCCGAGCTGGCCGACACTGAGGCCGAAGCTGGGGCCGAAGCTGTGCCAAAGGTTGCTGACGAGGACTTTAGTTTCCTCAAGGATCAAGCGGAAGCTTTTTACAAAGCATTAGCTTCGAGCCCTCCCGACGAGACGTTGTCCAGCGCCGACGCAGAATTTCCAGGGCAAATAACTCCGGCGTAATCTGACCTATAAAGTTTTTGCATCGGATCGTATGCTTGCCCTGGCTTTCAATAAGCGCATTTAGATTGAGCATTGCTAGTCGTATCTCGCCCTGCTTCATATTTTGCAGTCTTGTTTGGTCATTAATTCGTGGCAACATCAATTTAAATAATAAAAAAAAGTTTTTGTTTATTTTAGCAAATTTTATTTATCGATCGTAACGTCCTATGTCCCGGTACTGTAGCAACTCGAAGCACACCTCTCTCAGAAACTGGCATCCTGCATGCATCTCATCGGGCCCCATTGTATTGTTCAGCAGTAAAAGTTCGCGCAGGCGCACAGCCACAGTTCTTGGGTTGATTCTGCAGTGTCGCGTCTCGAACAGTGCAGTCGCGGCGCTGCAGACAATTCGATTCAAGTAGGGAGTCGACGTTTGAATGGCAGAATTGGTGCGACGCGCGTTTTGGCCTCCGCGTCTTCGGGTTCTTCGCTGTTGCTGTTGCTGTTGCGGTAGCTGACGAAATCCATGTTGCTGTGGGGGTTCACGAGACCCTTGTTGCTGATGGGGTTCCCATACTCCTTGTTGCTGTTGTATTGGCCAAGACCAGGCCATATTGTTTGGTCCGTTTGTGCCGCTCACCGTGTAGTACAGCGAAGCATCCAGCGAAGCATCCAGCGAAGCATCCAGCGAAGCACTGAGCGATGAATTCAAGTACTCCTGCTGGGCTTCGGCGGAACAGTAGTCGACTGTTGGTATTTCGTTCTGGGACTCTTCGGTAGTTGTTTCGGGTTCGATGTCGGAGAAGTCATCGACTATTTCTTCATTTGCGCAGGCCATTGCAAAAAAAAAATCTTTTTTTTTATTAAATACTGAAAAAAATTGCTGCAATTTTTTTTTAACTTCTTTGGGAACACACACTTAAATAAAGATTTCCGTACAATTCAATGTCTCTTTATATTATTAGGCACTGTGACAAAGATAGTGCTAATGGGTGCACTGACCAGGGCTACGCAAGAGCAAAATTATGGGGACAGTTTTTTGCAAAAAAAAATTTAAATAGTCCACTGTACTACGCTTTTGGGTTTAAAATAAAAGACTGCGAAAATAAAAAAAATTCCACACGCCATAACACGTGTCCCCAGCATATCGATAGCACGGCTGTTGTCGATGCTTCTAAAAACAATTGTAAGAATTTTAACTACAAAGGCTGCTCATCATCGCAGCGCGCCTTTCTAACTGCATGTGGCGCAACGGGGGCAGTGGGGAAAACTGATGTAATAACCGAATTTTGCGTCGGCGAGGAAGATAAGCTGATTAAAGACATCTACTCTGCCTCAAAAAGCGGAAACGATGTAGTCGTGTGCTGGGAGCACGAGGGAATAATTGATATTTTAAATGCCCTCGCAAAAAAATTTGGCTCTTCTCTGATTTTTGATCCCTGGGCAAAAAAGGAAAGCAACGATTATAATCTCCTATTTATTGTACCGCTAAACACTACAGCAATGCCCGCCATAACGGTGCGCTGTGTCGCAATGGGTCTCGAGGGCGATAAAGAATCCTGTGATGAAACTCCAGACTGGGTCAAAAAAATTGACAGTACAGCGACACCGAGTACTTGGGTTATTAGTGACTATAGTAATAGTAATGTCCGCGCAATGCAGCAAGACCAACAGCAAAATCAACAAGAGCAGTGCAGTAGTTGTGGCAGTACTAGTTTTTGGAAAACATTTGTAAGAATGTATATAATAATAATAATAATAATGATAGTTGTATTAATTTTTACTGTTCTTCAATAGGCGTCCACAAAACCATTCCGGAAACATGGTTCGATATAATCAGAACGTCGCGGCGTCCAGTTTCACTGTTCCGAAATGAAAAATTTAAGCGTCCGCTTTGCGCGTCAAATCCGCCCTGTTCCTGTAATTTTTCCAAGCCATTAGCGATAGACTCCCAGGCTTCTCGATAAGTAAAGGCTCCGTCGGCCATCGTACTAATGTTCTGTATAGTAATTGAATATGGAAGGTAAAAATAAGCCAACGCCATATTGATGGTAGTGAAAACAAAGAGGTCATTGCAGTCTAGTTTATGCAAAGGCCTGTCGGCGCGCTGACACTCCACAGAGCAGTAATAGACAGACCGACAGGCCCCGCACTTTCGTCGGCAAAGAGCGTGGCATTTTGAGCACTTGGTTGGCATTGAGTGACAAAAAAAAAGAACAAAAATTTAATTTAAAAAATCAAAAAAACGCATAATTCTAGCGCAAATTTCCCTGTCGTTTGCTTCAATAATAGATGGTTCTGAAATTTCGTCGGCTAAATTATTATAGGAATCAAGAAGCGCCTTTGCAATTTTACCGCCCAATTCTCCGGGAAAAAAGTTTACAATGAATAAGTACTGTGGAAGGTCAGTTGCAAAACTGGGGCTTTCTGTAAGCAAATGGTGACAAATTATTTTTGGACAGATTGTGACTTCTCGGATCAAGAAAAGCCGCTTGCGCAGCCTGTTTATAAATTCGTTGTAGATAAAATTTTGATCGTCTTGATCGATATTCATTTATTTTATTACACAGCCGTTTCAAAAATAATTTCAAAGCCTGGAATATAACGAACATCCGGATACTTGTTAACCTTTAGCTTCTTCATAGACGCCAGCTGAAAGTACTTGTCAAGGTAAGTCAAAAAGACAGGATTTTTCATGAGCAGTTCCTGCATCCAGGCGAAGTCAATCATATGACTGCGACTCAAAAAATCCCGCAAGTCAATGAGCCGATTCTTAAAAAGGGTACCCACTGCATTCATGTATCGCACCGTTTGCTTTGCAAGGTAATTCTGCTGCTCCTCGTCTATCTCCTGTAGGTCAAAATAAAACTGCTTGAGGCCTATAGTAGGACGGTACCACCAGAGGCCCTCGGACGCCACAACGCACTCCCAGATGCAGCCGCGTTTTTTCTCATTGAAGTCTGGGTAGCCCCACGAAAGGCTCTGGAGCAAGTCCTCGCCGCTTGGAGGTTCTGTCATTTTAAGGGTGGAGAGCGGGTGGGTGTGAAACGGGTACTCCTGGAAATCGCGGTACGCCACCTTCTCATCGTCGCCCCGCGCAACCTCGTTAATTTCCGAGATATTTTTGGTGCCGGGCTCAATTGAGAAGTAGCCAACCACTTCTTGCAGCGGGTTATTTTTCAAAATGGTGTAGAGGGCATCGCGGTGTACATCAGTCAACGTCGGGTGCGACATTTATTAAATAAATTCCTGTGTTTTTTTTATTTAAACATTTAAAGTTTGGTAATAAACGAACAAAACTTTTTTAGGCGAACGGACAACAGTCGCTATAAAAAAAATGGTTAACTTTTGTATTTCTGATTCTGCGGTTTCCGAGCACTTGGAACTTCCCCTGTTTCATTTGGACAGCCACGTTTCCAATTCCACAGGCCAAGACACCAACCGGTTTGCCCCGACCAATATTTTTGTGACGCTTTTTGGGCGGCTTGAGAACGGCGACTCCATTGCAGTCGTCATTAACAACTGGCGTTTTCATTTTTTTGTGGAACTAAGCGACGACCAAAGCTCCCATGTTAAGCTCGAGCCATTGCTTAACTCTCTCAAGTCTAGGCTGCGAAATGCCCAATTCGAATTTGTGCGGCGATACAAAGCTGTTGGGTTTTACGCAGACGTTTCTGGAAACAGGCAGCTTTTTAATTTTTTAAAGATTTCTTTTTCCTCATTCCGAGACGGTCATCACGCCAAAAAATACTTGACCGATGCTGGTTTCCAAATCCACGAGTGGGATTCTTTTGTATCGCATCATCGCTCCATATTTGTTGTTGGCCAGCTAATGGAGTTTCTTACGCTTAAAGCTGGTACTCCCGAGACTCCTTGTTCTTGGTTTTCCTGGATCGATGTTGATGTGCCATTCACCCTGGGCAAAGTAGCACCGTTTACGCCAAAGTACACTCACTGTACCCACGAACTGATTGTGCGCCATGAAAAACTATTTCTCTGTCCGCCCAGTATGCTTATTCCTCAGATCCGAATGCTGTCGTTTGACATTGAATGTTACTCGCCGGACGATTCAGTGTTTCCCGTGGCTGCTACGTGTCCTGTCATTGCCATTGGAAATTCAGTCTATAAGTTTGATCCTTGTGGGAGTTCCGGGTTTGTCCAGGAAATATGTTTTTCTTTCAATCCGGTGGCCACGGTTCCTCTTACGACTACTGTGGAAAATTCAATGATTGACCAGGTGGAGCGTACCTTTGAAATGCGAGTGTTTTCATCGGAGCTAGCAATGCTTGAAGCCTGGCGGGATTTTGTTGTGTTTGGGGACTTTGATGTGCTTACCGGCTACAACATATGGAAATTTGACAATCCCTATTTGATGGATCGAGTAAAGGTTTTGGCTCCTAGCGGGTCCCGGTTTTTCCGTCTCAGTAAAATTATGCGCCATTCGATTGATTCGACGCGACGCGCCAAGCCACAAACCTGTTCGTCGACTGCGATGGGCGACAATGACATTATCTTGTTTAATTCCCCGGGACTTGCTGAGATCGATGTTTTTATGCTGACAAAACGCCTCAAGGGCATGACAAGCCTAAAGCTAAAGGATGTCTCGGCTTCTGAAATTGGAAGCACTAAATTTGACCTTCTGTACACCGAAATGAATGTGGCTTACCGTGCGGGAAATTCCAGGCTTATTGCCGAGTACTGTCAACAGGATACCAGACTGCCGGCGCTTCTCATTGAAAAGTGGCGGTCACTGAGAGAATTTATTGAGCTTTCTCGGGCCACGTACACTCCCATTATGGCTTTATCGTCGTGTGGCCAGCAAATCAAGGTGCGCAACATGTACTTTCAAATGGGCCATGCTATGAATTTTGTTTTCAATACCCATAAATTTATCAATGGCGAGTACCAGGGCGCCATTGTTATTACGCCCAAGCCAGGTTACTATACATTTCCGGTAGCAACGCTTGATTTTGCCAGTTTGTATCCTAGCTGCATGATGAAGGACAACCTATGTCCTTCGACGCTTCTGATTGACAATGGTGCCGCGGAGACCATTGGTCAAACTACAGTGAAGCTACTGGAGCACCGGTTTGTCCAAGAAGCAACGGGCATAGTGCCGGAGCTGCTGCGCAACTTGCTTGGAGCTCGGGCAGTGGCTAAGCGAATGATGGGCGAAGCAAAGCGGAACAATCGACCTGCCCACGAAATTGCTCAGTTTGATTATCGGCAGCTTTCGCTAAAATTGTGCGCCAACAGTGTCTATGGGTTTTTTAATACCGAGGGTATGTACAAGTGCATGGCGGTTGCTGAGAGCACTACTTGTTCCGGCCGAGAGGCGATTGAGCGTGCAGTGTCAGTTGCCCAATCGCCAAAGTATAATTGCGAGGTAATCTATGGCGATACGGATTCAATTATGATTAGGATTCCTGGGGCCACGACGGTGGAGCAAGCCAGTACTTACGCAATCACGGTAGCAGCAGCCGTGACCGACTCATTTAATGGTAAGCTTTCGCTTGTTTTTGAAAAAGTTTTTTTGCCGTACCTGCTGGTTAAGAAGAAACGCTATGCCGGGCAAATGTATACGTCACCGACCGAACCGCCCAAGCTTGACTACAAGGGCTTTGAGTTGGTGCGGCGCGATAGTTTTCCCCTTTGTCATGATTTGCAGCGCAATGTTTTCGATATTTTGATTGCCCCGGTGCCTGAGAATGCGGGCTGTCTGGTGCAGCTGGCTGAGAATCGACGGGCCGCTGTTGTTTTGTATCTAAATGAGATTATGAATTTATTTTTGAATCGATCGATCGACATTAACCGGCTAGTGATTTCCAAGAGTCTGAAGCGTACCTATGCAAACCCTGGGGGTATTATTCAGGCTGTCGTTAACGATCAAATTAAAGCCGTCACTCCTGGCAGAGAGTTTCCACCGGGTGACCGGGTTCCCTTTATCATTGTGTATGGCGATGCATGCTTTCAGCCGGGAAAGGCCCCGACAATTCGCAGTCGCAGCACCAACATAGCCAAGCGGGCCGTGTATTTTGAATTTGTATTGAAGTATGATATTTTTATGGAAAACATTGATTACATTTATTATTTGGGGCGACTCAAGCCCACCGTTATTCAGATTATGGAATTTGTCTCACTCGCTAAATTGCCTGAAATCACCGGCATGTTTGATTCGACGACTGATAAATTACGCCGTTTGATGCGCACATTTGCAGATTGCACACACAGAGACATTGATTCGTTCTTTGGCCCGACACCAACAGCCGTTCCAATAGGATACCAAGATCCTCCGGTCAGAATTGTTGTGCAGCCCAGTCTTTCTCTAGCTAGTAAACGCAAGTTGCCATCTTCGTCGTCAATGGGCTCTCGGGCGCCTTCGGCTAAGAAACCCACATTTAGAGCCATTACTTCATTTTTAGTAAAAACTGAAAATTAAGATTTTTTGTTTGATTTTTTTTTGTAAGTTTCGTGAATCATTTTAGTTGTGCGGTAGAGTTCCCGTTCGATTTCGGTTCCCCCGGTTTTTCGCATCACACAAAATCCCTTAATTCCAAGCTCGCGTCTAGCTTTTTTAAAAGACTGGGCCCAAGCATTTTTTTTTCCAATATTACTTTTTCTGCGCGACACAATCCTGACCTTTCCGTTCTTTTTCTTCACTAGCAAATTAGCTTTGCTTAAGCCGCCTGAAGTTCTTTTAATGGCTCCGCTAATAACCCTTCGCTTGCTTTTTTTGCTTTTTATTTTGCTTTTGAGTCTGGGCATTAATTTTTTTATTTTATAATTTTTAGAAAAACCTTTTTAAAATATTTTCCTAAAAAAAAATATAAATGGCAACCCCTACACCTCTTCCAATAGCACCAGTACCGGTTCCTATTGACTGCAGTAAGCAATCGATTGACTCGGTGTACCATGATAACACAAATGTTTACCAGACAGACCTAGTAAATGCAATCGGTGCCCCGGACCTTTCAACGTATTGCAACAGTTTTAAAATATACGCTGACAAGTACAAGTTTATGAAAAATCACAATGACCCAATGGACCTGGCCCATCTGTACCGAAAATACCTCATTGAAACACCGGGCGTCTTTCTAGTTGATAATAAAATGGATCTTGTGGAAAAGGTGATTCACTATATTGATAACCTGATAGTGACAAAGGAAGGGCTAACACCCCAACGTGCCCTAATACTAAATTCCCTGCTACCGGCCCAGTTTAGCCAGGGCTTTGATAGAATTCACTCCAAAGAAATAAAGTTTCCTCGGGACCATCACGTTCAGACAAACGTATCCAGTGGCTGGTACTTTATAGTGGGTAATGTGGTAAGTAAGAGTGGACATAAAAAATATGCAATTGAGATAATATTCTTTTATCAACCAATTTTTCCGCGAGATTTTTTGCAAATGCACGGATACTCCGACTGTGACTTTATGGTGCAGAGTTTATTTCTCTCAATATTTGATGAGACATCGCCGACCAATAAAGTGTACACCAATAACTTTACTGGCCTGGTAATGACAAATAGCGGTGCCGCAAAACACAGTCGTCCCAACGACAAAAAAGTGTTTTTTAGTGTTGGTAGCTCTTTTTTGGAATCTAATTCTGATAACCTGGAAGACCTGCACCTTTTTTTATCTGACATTGATACTAATGGCAACCCTATTGTTGTTGAACTATATTTGACGGCAGAAAAGCCACTTTTTTTTCAGGGTACTGGGCGTGGTTGTACGCCGTGTGTCGATGGCCTGGGAAGTCTCTACTATTCCTACCCTCGCTACAAAATCAATAGCCTCAAAATGCAATTCAACAAAGGTGACCCAATAATAGATGATTTTAATGCAAAGTCACTATTCTGGCTGGATCACCAGTGGACTTACGGAATGATGTCCCCCGCGTTTCTCTCTAATCCATTTATGCGCGCCATCTCAAATTTTTACTCCAGTAAATTTGAAGGATGGCTCTGGTTCCTCGGGCATCTCGACGATGGACGTGACTTTACCTTTGCAGTTTCGTGCGACAAGACGATGGCTGCAATTCCTACCGGGGCAGCAGCAGACTCCGGCGCAACCAAAGACAATGCATCCGAGGCAAAGATTATAGATACGCTGGGTAAAACCTCTGTTTTATACACGGATAACAAAATTGTGCAAAAAAATTGGAAAACAGCCCAGATAAAAAATACCAGTACTCAGACACCGGCAAAGCCTTCTGTGACAGTTATTGTGCCGACCGAATGCATCCTCACGATAAACGGGGAAGACTTTGTAATGAAAGCAGATTACGATTTTCCCATATCGTACAACCGACTGGGAGGGGCTGTGCGCGAAGGCTCAGTTGTCATACATAAAAATGATGCAGCTAGCACCCCGATTGGAGTCGGTTACATGGAAATGACGAGTTGGTTTGTGAGTAAAGACCAGCAAATCGATGTTTTATACGGGATTTTGGGCGGAGCACTCTACGATAACCGCGTCGATATTAGCAATCGCGTTGCCGCAACTCCTGGAATTTCACTCAAAGTAATGAGCGGCATATTTATTCTATTTGTAGTAATGATACTAATTTCACTGTTTATTATTTTGCCCATTTATTTGCTTTATTTGCTATTTAAGTTTTTAAGAAGCAAGTCGACTTCGTCGACGGAATCACTCAAGCTTAAGCTTGGTGGCTAGAGGTCTACGTCGAGGACAGTAAAAAAGTCACGGCACCAGAATGGCTCAGTCACCGCTTCATAAGAAATGTAAAAGTGACCGTCCTCTGTGCCCCACTCGGGTCCCCAGCTATTTCGCACAATAAAGTGCCGGGCAAGGCCATTGTAGCCGATGAGCAAAGCAGAATGGGCGTACTTAACTTTGGGGAAATCCTGTTCGCCCCAGTTGGCCGGATAGAGAAAATTGGACTCGTGCTGTTTTGTCTCGGAGCGCATCCAGACGTCTCCTTCCTCCGACACCACAAAGGAAAACGCAATTGAGAGCCCATTGGCCAGTACCGTCAGCAGCTGGTCCAGCACCTGTTCGATTGCTACGCAGGAGCCTTTCGTAGCCTTGTAGGCCCTTGACCTATCCTGAGCCTGGACGTCCGGAGTCATGTTCCAGGGCATGTCGAGTGACCAGTCTTTTAGCGGAGCAATTCCTCGCTCCAGTGCTGTCATTGCGTCGTCCAATGACGAGCCTTCGTCTTTTAGCAACCCATTGATTTTCCCAGGTACCGCGGACCCAGAATTGCCCGCTGATGTACTGCAGAGAACGTAGTACAGGTAAATGGGCGAAAGACTCCAAATAGGAAAGAGCCGCTGACGCCGGCTTGTGAACTCGAGGGCCGCTGTAGCAGCAAAGGCAGTGCAGGCCGAAAGCTTTCGCTGGTCGTGAATTACCGGGTACGGTTTTGCCACACTGGTTCGCAGATCAAAGCTTCCCGGGAGAATATCTGGCACTGTGAAGTTTTTAGGTGGCCTAGCGACGGGGCCCAGTACTGCATCGAAAATGGCACCGTAGGCCCGTCTGGCTAAGGTTTGTGGATCACTGTCATCGCTAACATTTCCCAGTATATTTTCGATGCTTTTTTGTGAGATTGTTACGCGATCCGAATCAATAAAATTTCCCATTTACTTTTAATTAACCCTTAAAAGAAATATTTGATCTCCTAAAATTCATAACGTTGCCGTCTCGGAAAGTGACATTGCGGACGTGCATAAACGGCAGTCTGCCCAGAATAACATTTAGAAGCCGAGAATTTTTTTTTGGGCCATGGCGAAGACTCTCAAGGACGTAGCGACAGTAGCGGAGGTCGACCTGGACATCGCCGTACTTATTAAAAGTTAGCTTTAATTGTGTTCCGGCAAACGATTCCATTTCCTGGATGTCTTCGACATCAACAAGAGCAAATGAGATTGGTACACCAGATGTGCAGCGGTACCCAAAAACTGGAACTTGCATTTTTTTTTATTATTAGACGTAAGCTGAAATGATGTAGATGAGGTATGTTGTAACAAAGACGAGGCCCAATAGAATAACCCAGCCGAAAAAGCTAGTTTTACGGCAATTGTCCTGGGAGGACGTCGGATCTCCAGTAACAAGTCCGGACGGATTGCCGGCAAAAAGTCGCACAAATGTCTTATTGTTGAGAATGAAATAGAGGATGGTAGCGGACAGTGAAAAGTATAATGATTTAAGCCATTCGTTTCCGTACACGTGGCTGCAATTTTTATCGGGATTCTGGACGTCGTACATTGAGTTAAGGATGGAGCCGACTCCTGCCATAATGGCCACCGTGGCTGCAAACAAAATAAATTTACCGATTGCAGAAACCTTGACGCACTTGGAAATTTCAAGTAACCCGGGCTTCTCTACCTCTATTTTAAATGGACTAACAAAGTCATTGCTTCCGAACGAGTAGTTACTCCACAAACTGAGTCCGCGAAAAGTGTCGCTGTTCAAAATGTACTGCAGTATGCCAACACAAGCGGAATTAAAAAACAGTTTACCGACGCCACTTGAGCCTGAACTGCATTGAGCCATTTTTTTGATTAATTTTATTAATAATTTATAATTTATTAGCAATAAAAAAAAATAAAAATAAATGTTTGAAAAGGTTGTCAATAACTATTGGTCAGCATTTGGCTGCTTTATTGTGGCGGTAGTGATGATTGTTGTTGGTATTTTTTGGGCGAGAAGCTTTGAATTTCCCGATGCAAAGAATGAAGCTGACTGCGCAAAATTAAATGTGAAGCCCGGTGACTGTACCTCAATCTGGGATAAAGGATTTTGTCGTAAAGCCGAAACGAACCCACAGGGAGGCTGCATAACAAAAGGGTCGGTAGGACCAATGGTACTTTTAATAATTGGAGCAATATTTTTATTAGCGGCTCTGGTTTGGGCAATTTTGATAAAGGTTAAGTATCGTTCCAAAAGTTCTTAAATGAAATTTAATAAAATTTAATAAAAAACTAATAAAAAACTTCTAAAATATGTTTGCCGTTAGATTTGGGCAAAAATTCAACATAATACTTCAGCGTTCCTAGCACGGTAGTTTGGAGAACAGTAAGTGGAACACAGTCCATCGTCACTTTACTAGGCTGCTGGATCTGCAAAGAAATGCAGAGCGGAATTTGCCGCATCACATTTGTAGTAATAAGGGTGTACCGCAGCGACGAAGCAGTGCTTTCCAAATAGGACACTTGCGAATACTTGCGGTTCCACAAGTACTGGACAATTTCCACAAAGAAGGCAAAATAAATTTCGTTCTGGAAAGGTTTTATGGATCGCAGCATCTCAAGAAGCTTGGAGCCAACACTAGGATCCCAGCATGAGTCAAAGCACTCATTTCCACAAGGAATTGGGCCTTCGACAGTTTCAATCGGGTAAACCATAGTAGGGTTATTGTAAGCAAGGATTCCATTTTTTCCAAAAACGTCGGTATCGGTGCAGTGACCCGAAGCATCTACCTTTCCCCGGACACAGCTAGTGGCACAGGCATCCACTTCTTTCCGGATGTCCGGGGGACAGATGTAGGCTTTGTCCTTGGCAGACCACGCATCATTTCCAGAGTAATTCTGAAGCTCCAAAGCGTTTTTCTTGCAAGAGTCGTTGGTGCAACCCCCGACAGTAAAAGTATTATCGCAAGGCCAGTCGACTCCGTTTTTATCGGTGGGATGGAAATCGTGTCCCCAGACCATGATGGAAGAGCTCTCTGCAGAATTTAAAAGAGTAAGCAAAGAATTTTTGCGAATCTCCATCATTTGCAGCTGAGTGCAGTTACTGCTGTCTTGCTGGAGATTGAGGTCGATGCCTCCGGGCCACGAGTATTCCGGGCCAATTGCCTGTGAAACCGTACTGTCATAAATACTATTTTTGGACAGGTCGCACGATGAAACAGCACAAGTTTCGCCAGCCGGTTGTCCTTGGTAATTAGAGCAGGATCCGAGAAGCGACGCGGGTATCGTCATATCCGGAAACTGGGACACCTGGCCCCACTGTACTCCACGAGCGGCAATAAAATTATTTTTAATTGCCGTGAGAGACTTTATCTTAGGATCGCCAGTCTTATGACCTTGTATATCCGAAGCATAAATTGGATAGGCACCGTAGGGATAAGCGTAAATAAATTCCTTTGACGCGTCTTTGTCATACAGGTAGTCGCGGACATGCTGGGCGCAGGTAGAGTCATTCGCGGCCAATTGTTCGTCGGTGACACAGGCCGACTCAGTCTTAGGGCAACAGGGTGTATCGTCGACCCAGCACTGTCTGCTTGACTGTTCGGGAGAAGATATAAAATTATCCTGCGAATGATTGAAGTGCCAGTCGCCGTGGACGCCGTAATCGACCCGGTAGTTCTTCTTCCAGGCCAGGTATTTTTCCTTGTCGCGGTCTAGCCACAACGTGTTAATGAAGAATGTTATTTTAATTGGGATGTCCATCTTTGCGACGTGTTCAAGCAACCAAGTCCAGGCTTTGGGCCGGTTGTCGTCAAAGTTAATGTTAAAGGCTTTGATTTTGCACTGGGGCCAATTTTCAATCTGGACGAGCGGCGACGATAAATTTCCAGTATTCCCGGGAACCTGCATAATACCTTCTTTTCCGCTCTTTCCAGGCAAGATAAAGGAAGACAGGTCGCCGATAAAAAATAGAGCTAGTGCAATAAAAATAAAAAGAAATGAAAAGAAATAATTTTTAAAAGTCAATGAAACAACCAAGAAAATAACAATCAAAATAAAAATGTAAAAGAGGATAATGGTATAATAATTGGAAGGCAGCGACTTATGACGCTTGCCATTTGTGTGCACCGCTTCAATGACAAAAGTGGAATTTTTGGGCGCATTCTGAACATTGTACATTGTTGTAGCATCACAGTCTTGAGGGCCAACCGGCCCGCAGGTTCCGTAGGTTCGTCCTACGATAAGATTGTTCATAAAAATATTGTAATGCAAAATATTTGGCAAAGAGTTCCAGGTAATGTTGTAATTAACCAGCTGGGTTGCCGACTGCTGGAAGCTACAGACCGTTGGAATGTTAGGAGAGAGCTCGGAGCTCTGACTGTGACCTTTAGCGGTAACGGTAAGCGATCCAATAAAGATGTTGTAATTGGAACCGTCGGCGGTACGGCCAGCGCGGAGACAAATTGAATTTATAATAGCGCCTGTAAGTGCGGGAATGTGAAACTTCTGGTACATCCAATCAGTTGAGCAGCCGGCTTGGCAAGGTTTCAACATAAAGTAGTAAATTTTTGGATTTTGAATTAAAGGCCCGTCAGATTGAAGCGTATAGCCTAGGCTTATTAATCCTGGGTCGCCGCAATAAACGACGGACATTTCCAAGGCATCTTGTAGACTCCACTGGGTCTTAAAGAGATGAAAGTCAGTTTCCCCGCAATTCTGACTCTGGATGCGGAGACAAGAGCCGCCATTGAATGCCCGGGAGTAGTCCAGGCTTAGTATTTTACTTTGCAGGTATTGGCCATTGTTGTCCTTCTGGGTCATCTGGCGGGACCACCAGCGCCAGGTTGGCAGGTAGTCCTGGATATTGTCGCTCCAATTACCAAAATATAGCTGGGGAGAACCGTCAATGTAAAAGTTTTCGCCGTTGCCCAAGCAGAAGGAAGTGTGAAACGGAATCTTAGAGAGAACCGATTTTTCGGCAACAAAGTGGCAGACGCCCATTTGAATTGAATTAACATAGGGGTCTGCTGTAAGGTTTTTAAAGCACAGTCCAGTCTGGCCGATGTACAACTGGCTATAGTAGTCAGTATTCAGTTTAAAAGTACGGGTTGGGTCGTCAGTGCCTAGTGAGCTTAGCTCTAGATTAGCTGACCAGAGAAAGAAGGATGATAGGGGAGGCAGAAGAGCCTGAATATTATTGTCGCACTTGTCAAAGTCACTGCACCAGAGTGGCTTGGACCAATCCTGATTTAAATCGTAGTCATTTAAACCTTTTTCTCCGTCGGTTCCAACCCAAAAATCATAAGCTCTTCCGCTTGGAATATTTGAATCGTTAGTGCTTATTGGCCCGCAATCTGTATCATCATTACCAGAACATATTTTTGATTTTTTATAGCACCAAGATTTATCGGAGGGCTGGCTATCGTCGTAACAGCAATTAACCGAAGAGAGGCATTTGGTTTTATCACCGCAGTCGTCTTGGCCACAGTCACAATCCAGGTTATTATTAGTGCCACAGGTGCTAGCAGGATCATTCTTGCAAGTAATAGTATCTGAGAGTGTTGTAGTTCCCATTGGACCAGTATTTTTTGGCCAGCCTTGAGTTCCCTCGACGCATGATTTTACGGCTTCGGAGGTGTGTGCGTAAGTGTACTTTATGTCTGACGGGTTGATATTACCACTCGGTGGTTGCGAGAGCATGCTGTCAATGACAGGTTCTCCGGTAACTGGGTCGCGCCAAAAATCCAACAAATAGTTTGTAACACCGCTCGTGTATGTCGACGAATCTCCACCGGGCCCCATACTGGCGTACATGCATATTTCAACGTCAATATTTTTAGATTTTCGGTACTCTCTAATGTGTTTTAAAAACTCGATAAAATATTTTTTGTTAATATCCGACCCGTCAAAGCCTTGATTGTTTGTGGGTTTACCGCCACTATTGTCCCACTTACCCTCTGTTCCGCACGCGGAGTCGCAATTATTAACCCCGCCCAATGCATATGCGCACCAATAGCCCTGGCACTCATCGTGGTCACAAGGATTAGTTGTGCCCGATACATAGTCGCTGCAGTCCGTACCGGCAAGATCGTGCGGGTTACCTCCGGGAGTTGATGCTTCAAAATTTATATAAAACCCGTCGATTCCGTAATGACCTGCGTAGTCCACAATCTGTTCGGCGTACAAGATTCGGTTCTCCAAGAAATGAGACCACCATTTCCACTTGCCGCCAAATTCATTTAATTGAAAAAATAGAACGCTGAAAAATCTGCACCCATTTTTATGTGCGGTATTAATAATATTTTTCGGGACACCAGCCATAGTGCCAGAACCTGATTGGCCGATGAAACCTTCGTAGATGTCGTACATGGTCTTTCCGGGGGAGTCGAATGTTTTCAGGGCTTTCAATTTTATAAATTCGATTGGCGGCCAGCCCTGATTGTAGCCGATGTACATAAAAATATCAAGATACTGCCAAAAATCAAAATTCTCCGAAAAGCCATTGCTTTTTGTTTCGACGTAGCGTTCCTGTCCATTAGTAGTAAATCCAAAAATAATTCGTGGCATTTGGCCCTGCTGCGGCTTGGTCTGTGAAGTTGAATCAACGAGTCTTTTCTGGAGGGGTATTGTGCATCGATTTAAGCTATCAGAACCGTTTTTCCGGCTTTCCAGCACTTTAACAGTCCAAGCCCCATTGGCTCGCTTGCTGGTGCCTGACATAACCCCATATCCTCCCTAATTAGAATTGGATACCACTCATTTTCCAAATCGTTGATAACAG
>Ga0209668_10000156_pt1 | contig 28111 bp, 27 predicted proteins | sample FrelakmetPLP11PL_FD_187150 | JGI IMG/M metagenome (GOLD analysis project Ga0209668, IMG submission 187150) | Freshwater lake sediment microbial communities from the University of Notre Dame, USA, for methane emissions studies - PLP11 PL (SPAdes)... | ecosystem: Environmental > Aquatic >...
CCACGTCTCCTGAGTCTCCTGAGTCTCCCCTGCCTCCCCGAGCCTTCCCGGCCCGCTCGTCCACCATGCTCAATCCCAGCAAAATCAAGCTTCCCGATCTCGATCGCCCGATTCACTGGATCGACTTCGAGGGACGCAAGAGGGATGCAGAACCTGCGCTGGTCACGGAGCGCGTGAACAGGAGCATGGAGACGATCGTTCACGATCCAAGGCTCGCAATGGCGGCCCGCTACAACAAGCTACGGGTGCAGGGCTTCGGCGAGTACGCACGGCACCTGATCGAGCGAGTGCGCGATTCCAACGGACTGATCGGCGCCTACTCCCAGCATGAGTTCAAGGAAATCTGCAGGGTGCTGCCTGACGAGCGCGAGTGGCTTGAGCAGAACTACATCAACGCCAATGCCAACTCCTGGTTCAAGCGTGTCGATCCCGAGCTGTTCATCGACCTGGAAAAGAACTTGAGGACAGACGATTCCGTCGGACTCAAGGACTACCTCCAGCACCCGAAGATCGGCTATCGCTACCCGGAGAAGCTGCTCGGGAAGGGTCCGGCGGAGACACTGAAAAACATACGGGAGTCGCTCGCCAAGCACCGCAAGCTGACCGGTGCGGCCATCAAGCAGTGGAACGGGTTGATCGAATACAACCGGCATGATGTCAAGGGCATGCAGCATCTCTTCCGCTACATGATCAACCGGGATCCGCAGCGGCGCAAAGCGGCTTGATTCGCCCTGCGGCTCAGCCGATGCCCGGAAGCTCGTCAATGCTCAGGCGGTTCTTCGACAACTGGTAGTCGCGCACGGCCTGCGGGCCCTTCTTCACGGCCGAGTCGATCAGCGTGCTCCGTTCGCCCTCAAAGCGATACAGCGGCACACCGTACCCGCACGAATCACTGATGCGCTCCGCTTCGACGGTGATGATCGAGCGCAGACCGGGCAGCGCCGGAAACACAGCCGCCAGTTCGTCAAAGCCCTGCATGCCCGGCTCGATCGCCCGTGCGCGGCCGTGGATGCGCACAATCTTCGGCGGACCTTCGAAGGCGCAGAACATCAGCGTGATGCGACCGTTCTCGCGCGCGTGGGCCAGCGTTTCGATGCCGCTGCCGGTGAGATCGAGATACGCGACCTTGCGCGGACCGAGAATCCGGAAGCTGTCCAGCCCTTTGGGCGAGAGATTGATGTGCCCGTTGGCCGACAATGGCGCCGTCGCGACGAAGAACAGCTTCTGGGCGTTGAGGAAGGCCGCCAGAGACTCGTCGATGACTTCGTAGAGCTTGCCCATGCCTGATGCCTGATGCCTGAAAGGTGGCTGAGAACACCAGAAATTGGTCGGGGGAACGAGACGCGGATTGAACTCTTCGTGCAGGGGGCGGCGCAACTAGATCCGCTGGCCCTGCGCATGTTGCTGGCGGCATGAAGATCCGTCCGCCCCGCCCCGGCACCGGCCTCCCGAACCTGCCCGCCGCCATCGGCTCCAGCGTCGTGTCCCGACGAGCGTTCGGGGTTGACAAACGGGCGATCCCCGGACTCGGTCCCATCGCGCGCCCTGTGGCCGAGCCGGTGTGCGTTCCAGCCACGTGGCCCCACGTCGGCCGGTCCGCCGGTAGACACCGTGTCCAGCAACGAGCGAGGTTGAAGCGGACCGGCCCCTGCTCGGACCGGCGAGGGATGTTCGCTGCGCATCGCAGCTCCCGGCGCGCCGTCAGGACGGAACCAGTCGCCACCGAATGCCGCGTCACCGAACACGGCGATCCCTAACCACCATCGACACCAAGAAGAAGACTCTCGCGCGGCCGACGTTGGAACCGGATGCCGCGCGAGAGTCGGAGGACTGACGAGTGAAAGTCTACCGACGAACTGCGCCGCGCGTCCACGCCACTACAGACGGCGCGCCCCCTACGGCGACGGCGCATCGTGCTCGGCCCGAGCTGCGCCGTCTAGACGAAGCGTCCGAACGCTCGTCGCGGAGCCTGGAGCGCGAGGGACACGCGGCTCGCGGTCCTTCTATCGGAAGCACGGAAGGGAGAAACTCCCCTCCTTGGATGCGCCATCGCGCAGCGGCACATGCTGCACAAGCAGCACGTCGTCAGGCGATCCGCGATCGAGCGACGCTGCTCGCTGAGTTCGTCGCATCGCGTGGGCTCGACCTTCCGTCTCACGGCGTCGTGGACAGTGTTCGCGTCTCCCTCTTGCAACCCCTGCACGGGCGCGACCGAAGGCAGCTCGAAGAGAAGGGCTTCGTGCCCGTCGCCGGGTCGGCGCGTTGCAAGCGCGGACCGAACGATCAGCTCTTCGACATCGAGCCAGGAGCAGAGCGCTACCTCAGGCGCGAAGACGGGTGCCGACTGTTCGTCCACGAGCGCAAATTGGCGGTCGCGGCGTCGCTGCCACGAATCCTCGGGCTGTCGAACGATCGACTGCATGAGCTGAGCGAGGCCGATGTCGTCGCGGCGCTCCAGGCGATCACCCACGACCTCTTCCCGATCACGACGTACAAGGCGCAGTTTGGGGATCGCAAATGGGCCGTCGCTGAGATCGCCTTGGCACTCGACCGCGAGACGGACGTGCAGCGGGTCCTGCGTGGATACGAGCTGTCGAAGTGGCCTCGAACCCTTTCGGCCCCGAAGCGTTGGACGGGAGGTCTCGCATGGGCGGGAACGGACAACCGACTGACCGTGTACGACAAGGGTCTGGAGATGAGGAGCCGGGGATGCTCGGGTGCCCCAGACCCTGGGACGATTCTTCGAGTCGAGCGGCAGTGGCGGGGTCCCGAAACACTGGCACGGCTCGCCGAGCTGCTCGCGCCGACCGGCTACAGGCCGGAGCGCATTCGACTCGTCGAGTCCTGCCGGAACGGTGTGTTCGCCGTCCCTTACTACCTCGACCACCGCGCGCTGCACACCGCTCTGGCGTACGAGATCGCGCAGCTCGATCCACCGATCGAGGTCTTCCACACGCGGCGAGAGACGATTGCTGGGCACATGGCTCGATGCGCGACATTCGACGCCGCGATGCGCGCGACGTGCGACCCCAAGACGTACCGCGAGTACGGGAAGATCAAACGGTTGCTCGACCGCGCGAGCGTCATCCCGGATTCGCTGCTCAACATCTGCTACGGGTCGTCCCGCAGAACGGTTGCCGGCTACTTCCTCGGTTCGAGTTGATGCAGGTTCTCCCCGATCTCGTCCGTCTGGACCTGCGACGGCGCACTCACGTCGGAGGCTGCGAAGCACGATCACCTCGTAGACACGTTGTCTGCGCAGAGGACATGACGGAAGTTCTCCACGACGATCTCCGGCTTGGGATCAGGTTCTACGATCGCCCTCCGTTCCGCCACACGCCCGATGCGACACCTCACGATCCCCCTTCTCCTCCAGCTCGCGCTCGCCTCGTGCAGCTCGACGCCGGAGTTCGAGCACCGCTCTCTCGCAGGAGTCGCCCGCGCCGACGATCCGAACGACGCGCGTATGCTCGCGATGGTCGGGAACCTGTTCACAGCCCAGGTCTGCACCAAGCTCGGCGTCGCGCCCGAGCCGCCCTTCGTCATCTACCCCGTGTCCGGCAGCGAGCGCCTCGGCCTCGCGGTGCGCCGCGACGGCGATGAGATCGTCGAGCGCCGCATTGTGATCGGCGACGTGGCACTGCGCGACCAAGCGTGCTTCTCCGTCGCGCACGAACTTGTCCACTGGTATGCGAGCGCACCGTGGGATCGGTTGCCGCACACGATCGAGGAGGGACTCGCGGACTACATCGCCCTCCAGCTCGCGCCGGAGTTCCGCGACAAACGTGTCGCTGAGTTGGAGCGCCGACTTGCTTCAATCACGCCCGAGCGCCGCGCGCGAGCACTCGCAGTCACCGAACGCGCTTGGGCGACCACAGCCCGAGAGGTCCGCTCCGATGCCTACGCGGTCGGCTTCGAGATCGTCCAACGGTGCGGCATCGAAGGCTTGCGCGATCTGTGCCAACGTGCGCAACGCGAGGGGCGCGAGCGCGTTCCGATCACCTGGATCGAAGGCTCGACTCTGCCGCCACAAATGGCGCGTTCCTGAATCCAGGCGGCCTTCCATCCGGGCACTGCGTTGCCGATAATCACCATCGTGAATCTCTCCTGCTTTTCCAAGAAGGCAAGCGGCGAACCCCTACGGCGCGCGCTGACCGCCACCTCGCATCGCCTCGACATGGAGCGCGAGCAAGTCGAAGCCGTCGTTGCCGCATTCCTGGAGGAAGTCGTGGACGAAGTCGCGAACGGACACGTCGTGTCGATCGAGCGGTTCGGCATGTTCGCAGCTTGGCTCATTGAGTCGCCCTCCGCCCTGGCACGCGATCCGTCGGCGCGGTGCCAGCCGAAGTTCTCGCCATCGCGGTCGTTCAGCGAGAAGGTGCGACACTCGGCCCCTGCTACGACCTGGGGGAAGCGCCGACTCGCTCGACATCGGAAGAACCACGCGCTGCGGTTGCCGACGACAGGGCGCGCTTCGCTTCCGGTGATGACGAGCGCCGAGATTCGCGCTTCGATCGAGCGGCAGATGGCCCAGTCCTGACCGTAGGCTTGCCAGACACGCGGTCTACGACCAGTGTCCCTGCCGTTCGGTGTCTCGCGTCTCCGACCGCCTGCTTTTTGGGGGGGGATAGGGTCTCTGGGAGCCGCAGTCTCTCTGCAAGCGGAAGCATGAGACTGTTCGGCCCGCCGATCGCCCGAGACGCGCCGTGTCCCCTGTGACCCTGAGTGCGGGGTGGCAATCGGGGGCTCGCCAGACACGGTGTCTAACGCTCGTCTAGACGCCAAGCGGAACGCGACCGGCGATCGACGTAGATGGGATCGTCGCCATTGAGGTCGGGAGAGGAGCCTGTCGTCGCAGCGTCGATCTTGAGCGACGGAAGAGTCGTCGAAGTCGAACGGAGACGCCGTAGACACGTTGTCTACCGAAGCCACTCCTCGATCGCCCAGTCCTTCCCGACTTCCTCGGTCAGCTTGCGCACATCGCGGACGGTCGGCGACTTCTCGAAGACCTCGGTGTGAACCGACTCCATCGTGCCATTCCGATCCCACAGCAAGACAAGGCTCTCGCTTCGCAGCATGGCCCCAAACTTGTTCTGCGAGTCGGCAACGACGAACGCGATGCGGAACTGGCCGTCGGCAGTCCTCGCCGCGATCTTGGTGGACCCGAACGGGAACTTCGCGGACTCGGGCGACACGAGTCGGGATCTCACGGCGTCTCGGGCAACGCCGATCGCACTGCCGTCTCGGTCGTAGCCGATGACTCCAACGAGCGAGAGGATGAAGAGCACGGCTCCGCCGATCAGCGCGAGAGCACCGAAGCCAATGAGCGTGTGGACGACCTTGCGCGCAAGCGACTCTTGAACCGCCGACTGAACTGTGGGTTGCATGGGGGAACTCCTGGTAGGTCGCCTCATCGGCTGGAGGCCGCCTCGGCCTATAACGATTCGGCATATCTCAAGGCGGCATGGACCATCGCGGGGGATGGTCTCCCCCTACGACGAGCGCTACGAACAGCTCGTGACGCGGCTGCGCCGAGCGCGCACGGACGCTGGGCTGTCGCAGACCGAGGTAGCGACGAAGCTCGGACTCACACAGCCGCTCGTCTCCAGGATGGAGGCCGGGCAACGGAAGATCGACCCGATCGAACTTGCTGTGCTCTGCCGCGTGTACGGGAAGTCGGTGAGGTACTTCGTCCCCGAAATGCCGACGTGATCGCGGAGCCCTTCGCCCGCATCGCTCGTCATGCGTCAGGCAACGGGAGACCGTGCAGCGGCAACGCTCTGTGATCGAAGTCGATCCACTGGGAGGCCGGGCTCGACGCGCGTCGCCCTTGGGGTTTCCGAGAACGATTCTGCCGTCACCGAACCCACCTCCGACGCGACGGCCTTGCAGGAGCCCGTCCTGAGCGCAAGGCACCCTTTTGGACGGCCCCGAAGAGGTCCGATGGCCTCCAGGGCGATCCTGGGGGCTCCCAGTCGGCTCGGGAAGATTCTGCCGGGTCGGTGGCCGGACGCGGTTTCGCGCAATTCAGTTACGCTTTCGACGCCGGGAGGGCCGATGGGTGCTCATGGGTTACGCTTTCCTGTAAAAGCGTAATCCTTCCTGCATGAACGACCATCCCGACACCAAACGACCCCGCGAGCCCAAGAACAAGGGCAAGACCTACCCTCCCGAGATCCTCTCCGAGCAGGAGGTGCGTCAGCTCGTTCGAGCATGCTCGAACCGCGCCCCGACCGGGATCAGAAACCGGGCGCTGCTCACGCTGCTCTACCGAACTGGCCTGCGGATTTCCGAGGCGCTCGCCCTGTACCCGAAGGACCTCGACCCTGCCGAGGGCCGAGTCGCGGTGCGCCACGGTAAGGGCGACAAGGCCCGCGTGGTCGGCCTCGACCACGAGTCGTTCGCGATGATCGAGCGCTGGATGGACCGGCGAACCAAGCTCGGCCTGAATGGGCGGCAGCCGGTCTTCTGCACGCTCAAGGGCGAGCCGGTGAAAACTCCCTACGTGCGAACGCTTCTACGCCGCCTCGGCAAGAAGGGGGGCATCGAGAAGCGTGTCCACGCCCACGGCCTCCGGCACACACACGCCGCCGAGCTGGCGCGGGAGGGCACACCGATGAACCTGATCCGCGCCCAGCTCGGCCACGAGAACCTCTCGACGACGAGCCGGTACTTGGACCACATCGCGCCGCAGGAGCTGATCGACCGGATGCGATCCCGGTCGTGGACTCCTTGACCCGGTCCGTAGACACGTTGTCTGCTACCTGAGCGAGACCCAGCAAGCCGATGACACAGCGACAGACCAACTTCCTCGACGCGGGTGTGAGCTTTGGGGCCACGTTTCTCGCGGACCACGCAGGTCAGCTCATGCAGGACGGCAGGCTCGCGCTCACCGAGCTGGTTGCGAACGCCTACGACGCGGGCGCGAGCAGCGTTCGGATCAAGTGGCCGTCGGAAACGGGTGAGGAGTTCTCAATCGAGGACGACGGCACCGGGATGACGGCGGAGGAGTTCAGCGCCCGCTGGCGCACGCTCGGCTACAACCGACAGATCGAGCAGGGCAAGTTCGCGGAGTTCCCGCCGAACAAGAAGCAGCACAAGAAGAGTCGCGTCGCGTTCGGCCAGAGCGGCAAGGGTCGCCACGGAGCTTTCTGCTTCGCGAACAGCTACCACATCGAGACGTGGAAGGACGGATGGTCGCTCGCCGTTGAGGTGAAGCTGACCAATGGCGGCCGGGAACCGTTCGAGTTCAGCGAGCCGATCACGAAGAAGCAGCCAGGACACGGGACGCGGATCACGGCCGTGATCCAGCGCAATCGCGTGGACGCGGAGTCGCTCGCCACTGCGATCGGGTCGAAGTTCCTCGTGGACCCCGAGTTCTCCATCATCTTCAACGGCTCGGCACTGGCCTTGCTCGACCTCGACACCGTGAACTCCGCGAGACTCGTGATCGAGGGACTCGGTGAGATCGAGATCACGGAGATCAACCCGCAAGCCAGCGACCGCACCACGAACCTGCGGGGTCTGACTTGGTGGGTGCAGCGTCGCATGGTGGGCAGTCCATCGTGGGATGGCCTCGAAAACGCGGGGGCCATCTTGGACGGCCGCAGTTCGGTCGCGAAGCGCCTGAGCTACGTGATCAAGGCCGACCTCTTGAAGCCCCACGTGAAGGCGGATTGGACCGGCTTTCACGCGACCGAAGAGTCGAACAAGGTGATGAAGCTGGCGCGCGAGCACGTCATTCGACGGCTCGAAGTCCACCTTGCGGAAGGCCGCGCGACTCGGAAGCGCGAGGCATTGAACGAAACGGCAGTGGCGATCCAGGACCTCGCGCCGCTTTCGCGCCGGGTCGTCGGCGAGTTCACGGAGGCGGTGCTCTCGAAGTGTCCGAGCATCTCGCAAGGCGATCTCACGAAGGCGGTCGCCGTGTTCGCCAACATGGAGAAGGCGCGCACGAAGTACGACCTCCTCGCGGAGATCGCTACGTGCTCGCCGGACGACATCGACAAGTGGGCGGCCATCTTCAAGCGCTGGACCGCGAGCGACGCGGAACACGTGCTCGGCGAACTCGAATGGCGCTTGAAACTCATCGACAAGCTGGAGCAACTCCTACAGCGTGAACGTGCTGACGAACTGCACGATCTCCAACCGCTCTTCGAGCATGGCCTGTGGATCTTCGGCCCGGAGTACGAGTCGCTGCACTTCCGCTCGAACCGTTCACTCGTGACGATCGTCCGCGAGCTGTTCCGTGGCGATGCGACTGGAATCAGCCAGATCCGGCCGGACTTCGTCGCCCTCCCCGATCGTTCGATCGGGGTCTACAACACGGACGGCTTCGACGCCGACGGCGAGGTCGCCGGGATCACCAAGGTCCTCATCGTCGAACTCAAGCACGGCGGCGCGACGCTGACGCGCAAAGAGGTCGCGCAGCCCGAGGACTACGTTGCTGCACTGCGCTCGGCCAACGTGGTCCAGCCTTCGACGCGCTTCGACGCCTTCGTGCTGGGCAGCAAGCTCGCTCCCGATGGCGTCGGCGAGCGCAAGCTCGAAGAGCCTATGAACGTTGTCATCCGACCGATGACGTACGAACGGCTCCTCAAGCGCGCGCACGCACGCACGTTCAACCTGCTCGAAAAGGTCCGCCGCTCTTTCCCGGAGGCCAAGCCGGACGCCGATGTCGAGGCGGCTGTGAACGAGAATCGTTCACTGTTCGACGGTACGTCTCACGCCGCAGAGCGGCCGACCAACCACTACCAGGAAGAAAGTTCCGACTCCAGAGTGATTCAGGGGCAGACATCTGTCGGTGAATGACCACGGCACGTTGGCGTACGACTACGTTCAGACACATTGCGATCGGACTGGTGTCGGGCACTCGGCTGGGCGGAAGTCGATCGACCATCAACCTGAACGACAACATGATCCCGAACGACGTGCCTATCTTTGACGACTCCGAGAGTGCGGTCCTCAACCCGAACGGAGACGTGTACGCGATTCTGGAAATGGAGAACGGCGACTACTATCTCGCGCCGCTGGCGACGCTGGTTTGCAAAGCGCACGTGGGGCCGCAGCCCACACCCGAGCACGTTCCGCACCACAAGGACGGCGACGTGACGAACAACCGTGCCGATAACCTGGAGTGGCGAATCCCGACCGACCGGCGTCGCGCACCTCAGCCCTATCGTCTCTTGCGCGCTTCGCGTCCGGCCTGAGCAAGCGTCCGAGGGGTGCGTCGTGGCAACCGGCTCTTCAACGCCGCACCTTGGGCAAGTCGCCCCGGTGGGCGAACGGGAGTCTGTGGTGACTGGGGATTCGGCTCCGATGCCCGCGCCAACGCACTGCGGCCCCCGCTCGTAGCCACTCCCAGACATCGTGTCTAGCGCGAGCACCTGGCCTATCAGGGGCTCAAGTGCTTGCCCCCGATGTGCCGAAGTCCGTACGATCCCTACCCTCGTGACGTTGTCCCTGCCCCACCGCCTCACCGCTTGGCTCTGCCTCGCGCTCGTGCTCCTGACCGGGTTGACCCCCGCGCAGGGGTTCGTCGTCTGCATCGAGGAAGACGGGTGCGTGAGCATCGAGGTGAAGGCGGCGGACGCGAGCTGCGGTGGCTGTGAAGGGCACGAGGAGAGCGACTCCCCGGTTCAAGCCGCAGCTACGCAGAGCGAGGAGACGGCTTGCCCCTGCATCGACCTCGCGGTGCCGGGATCACCCGAGCAGCAACTGGCGCAATCGCGCTCCATCGAGATCCAAGTCGGCCCGTGGATCGCTCCGCCGCCTGAGATCCGAGTTCAGCACGCGACGCCGACGGTAACCGCCGGGCGCGGGCCGCCTCCGTGCATCCCACGAGTTGCCGACTCGTGGGCGCATATTCGCACCGTAGTTCTCCGCGTCTAGAGGCGCGCACTCTTCCTGGCTGAGCGTGGCATCGCCACGCGAAGCGGATGGTGTTGCGCCTCGGCACGTCTGCCGAGGCCCTTGTCAGGCCCCGTGCAACGTGGAGAGCTTCCTTGCGACTTCGTTTCCCTGTTTCCGTTCCGGCTCGAACTCTTGATCCGCGCCCGCAGCAATCCTGTGCGGCGCTAGGAATCACGGCCCTCGTCGCTTCGTTCGCGCTGGGAGCCTGTCAAGCACCGCCGCGCAGCGAGGTCGCGCCCGAGACCGCGATCGAGCAGGCCGCGCAGCTACCGACTCCGTTGGAGTTCCGCGTCGTCGGCCCCGAGGGCGGCCCGCTCGACGAGCCCGATGCCGTCGCCGACGCGCTCTCGATCCGCGAGGCGGTTCGACGCGCGGTCACCTCGGACCCTGGCCTCCAAGCCGCGCTCGCCCGCGTGCGCGTCGCGCTGGCGCAAGCAGATCAAGCACGGCTGCTCCCCAACCCCGTCTTGAGCGTGGTCTTTCGCGCCGGTGAGGGCAGCCCTCAGTTCGAGGCGTCATTCGTGCAGGAGTTCGTCCAGGCGCTCCAGCGCCCGACCCGCGCGAGCGCTGCCGACAACCGGCTCCGAGCCGTCGCGGCAGATGCGGTCGTCACAGCGCTGGACGTGATCAGCGAAGTCCAGGAACGCTACGTGGATGCGCAGTCATCCGCCGCGCTCCGACCGCTGCTCGAAGAACGACTCGGGCTCGTGGAGCGCCTCGTCACCACGTCGCAGGCCCGGCTCGACGCAGGCGAGGGAACGCGCAGCGATCTCGTCACCCTGCAAGCGCAGCGCGTGGAACTTCAAGTGTCCATCGACCGCGCGCGACTGGACGAGCGGGCGAGCCGACTCCGGCTCGCGCGCCTGATCGGGGAACCGTCGGCCGCCGCGACGTGGACGCTCGACCCGTGGACAGCGCCGGAGCTGCGCCGCCAAGCGGAGCGTGACTGGACCGATGCGGCGCTGATCGCGCGTCCCGAGATCCAGGCACTGGCTTGGAGGCTCAAGGCGCTCGGCGACGAAGCCGCGCTGGTTCGACTCCTACCGTGGGAGGGTGCAAGCGCCGGACTCGACGCGCAGAGGGGCGGAGGTTGGCAAGCAGGGCCGTCGATCGCTGCGCCGCTGCCAATCTTCGACTCCGGTGAGGCACGACGAGCGGTCAACACTGCCGAGCAGCTCGAAGCCCGGCATGAGCTGACGCTCGCGAAGCGACTCGTCGTCGAGGACGTTCGAGTTGCCTACCAGGGATTGTCAGCAAGCACCACGAACCTCGGGCGGATCGAACGCGAGTTGATCCCGCTGCAACGGCAACGGAGACAGCTCGCAGAAGACGCCTACCGCGCCGGTCAGACGGATGTAACCCCGCTCTTCCTCGCCGAGCAGGACCTGCGCGTCGCGCAGACGCAAGCGATCGAGGTCGAAGCACAGGCCGCGCGCGCCCTCGTCCGCTTGCAGCGCGCGGTTGGCGGCCCTGGCGTCGCCGAACGACTCGCCGACGCGGGGTCGGCAGCCCCTCCCTCGATGCAGCTCGCTGCCGATCGCGTCGTCCCCCTACCGAACAAGCCGTGAGCCGCTTCGACATGAAGAACAACAAGACCCTCGACTCCACGACGACAGATTGCGTCTCGTCTCTCCGTGTTGAGCATCGCGCTCGGCTCGGCGTACCGGCCCTGATCCTCTCACTCGCGCTGCTCACTGCCTGCGATGGGCGGAGCAAGGGCTCGCACAGCACCGTGCCGCGCGTAGACGCGGCGGAGCAGGCTGATCACTCCGGCGAGGATGATCACGCGCACGGTGCCGCAGGAGAAGCCGAGCACGCAGACGAGGTGATGCTCACGAGCGACGCGATCACCCGCTACGGGATCAAGACGCAAGCCGCCCAGCTTTGGGTGCTGCGACCCACGATCACGGCCCCGGCGCGAGTCGGCTTCAACACCGAAGCGATGGCGCACGTCGGGTCGCCACTTCGCGGACGCATCGCCGAGGTCAACGTGCGCGTCGGCGATCCCGTGAAGACTGGACAGGAGCTTGCCGTGATCGAGAGCCCAGAACTGGGCGAAGCTCAGGCCGAGTTCCTCCAGCGCCGGGTCGCCGTCCAGACCGCCGGTCCGGCCGTGGATCTCTCCAAGGTCGCGTGGGAACGCGCACAGGGTCTCTACGAGAAGTCGCAGGGCATCTCGCTCACCGAAGTCCAGCGGCGAGAGGCCGAGTACAAGGTCTCGATCGCCGCGCTCAAGGCTGCCGAGTCGGCAAGAACGGCCGCCGCCAATCGCCTTCATCTACTCGGCATGAACCACGAAGCGATCGAGGCGCTCGCGACCACGGGCGAGGTCGTTCCGCGCTACGCGATTCGCGCCGCGATCGACGGTGTCGTCGTGCAGCGCGAGGTAACCCTCGGCGAGTTGGTCGGACCCGATCGCGAGTACCTCATGGTCCTCGCGGATGCCACGAAGTTGTGGGTGCTCGCCGACGTTCCCGAAGCGAAGCTCCTTCGCATCCACGCGGGAGCCAAGGCTTGGATCAGCGTCGGCTCGCTCAGCGAGGCTGGCAGCAAGCGTTTCGAGGGCGCGGTCGCGTTCATCTCGCCGTTCGTCGATCCGACGACCCGCACGGCGCAGGTTCGCATCGAGGTTCCAATGGCGGAGCTTGGGTTGCGACCGGGGATGTTCGCCCAGGCGGAAATCGTCGAGATGGACCCCGGCGAACCGTCCCCCGCTCCGGTGGTCGCCGTGCCGGAAGACGCAATCCAGACCGTCGAGGGCGGACCGTCGCTGTTCGTGCCGGTCGATGGCGAGCCCAACACCTACGCGAAGCGCGCCGTCACGATCGGGCGTGCCGTGGGAGGACTCGTCCCCGTGTTCTCCGGCCTCGTCGAAGGCGAGCTGTTCGTCAGCGAAGGCACGTTCATCCTCAAGGCCGACCTGGGCAAGGGCGCTGCGGCGCACGAGCACTGAGACTCAACGGAGATCATCCCATGCTCGAATCCCTGCTCCACTTCTCGATCAAGAATCGCTGGCTGATCGTCGTGCTCACGGCGGTCGTCGCTGCCGTTGGCTTGTTCCAGCTCCAGCGCCTGCCGATCGACGCTGTCCCGGACATCACCAACAACCAAGTCCAGGTCAACGCGGTCGCCCCCTCGCTATCGCCTTTCGAGGTCGAGAAGCAGGTCACGTTCCCGATGGAGAACGCGCTCGCGGGAATCCCTGGTCTCGAATACACACGCTCGCTCTCACGCAGCGGTTTCGCACAGGTCACGGCCGTCTTCGAGGACGGTGTGGACATCTACTTCGCGCGGCAGCAAGTCGGCGAGAGATTGCGCGAAGCGAGCGGCAGCCTGCCGCCCGGCGTCGAGACGATTATGGGGCCGATCGCGACCGGACTCGGCGAAGTGTACATGTACACCGTCGAGTACGAGCACCCACACGGGAAGGGTGCCGTGGTCCGCGACGGCGCGCCGGGGTGGCAAACCGACGGTGCCTACCTCACGCCGGAAGGCACGCGCCTCACGACGGACGTGGAGCTGGCCGCGTACTTGCGCGAGGTGCAGGACTGGATCATCCGGCCGCAGCTCAAGAGCGTGAAGGATGTCGCGGGCGTCGACGCGATTGGCGGCTACGTAAAGCAGTACCACGTGCAGCCGGACCCGATGAAGCTCGTCTCGTACGGGCTGACCTTCGCGGACGTGGTCGAGGCGCTGGAGAAGAACAACGTCTCCACCGGCGCGGGGTACGTGGAGCACAAGGGCGAGTCCTACCTTGTTCGCGCGACCGGCCGCATTCAGACGATCGACGAGATCGAGACCATCGTGATCGGCACCCGCATCGGGGTGCCGATCTACGTCCGTGATGTCGTCGGCCCAGACGGGGTCGGCGTGGGCCGCGAGCTGCGCACGGGCTCGGCAAGCGAGAACGGCGAAGACGTGGTCGTCGGCACGGCAGTGATGCTGATCGGCGCGAACAGCCGCACAGTCGCGGCTGCGGTGGACGCCAAGATGGGCGACATCCAGCGCTCTCTGCCCGAGGGCATCCGAGCGAAGACGGTGCTCAACCGCACCAAGCTCGTCGATGCCACTATCGCGACGGTTCAGAAGAACCTGATCGAAGGCGCGATCCTCGTCATCGTCGTACTGCTCATCATGCTCGGAAACTGGCGTGCAGCGGTGATCTGCGCACTGGCGATCCCGCTCTCGATGCTCATGACGGCTACGGGCATGGTGCAGGGCCGAGTGAGCGGCAACCTCATGTCGCTCGGCGCGATCGACTTCGGTCTGATCGTCGATGGCGCGGTCATCATCGTGGAGAACTGCCTGCGCAGGCTCGCGGAAGAGCAGCACGCCAAGGGACGCTTGCTGACGCTCCAGGAGCGACTGCACGTCGTCTTCGATGCCTCGAAGGAAGTCCGCAAGGCAACCGCGTTCGGCGAGGCGATCATCATCACCGTCTACTTCCCGATCCTCGCTCTCTCGGGCGTCGAGGGGAAGATGTTCCACCCGATGGCCTTGACGGTCATCTTCGCTTTGATTGCGGCATTCATCCTGTCGCTCACGTTCGTGCCCGCGATGGTCGCGCTCTGCATTCGCGGGCGCGTCACCGAGAAGGACATGTTCCTCGTGCGCTGGGCGAAGGCTCTGTACGCACCAGTGGTTCGCGTTGCTGTGAAGATGCGCTACGCCGTGGTCGGAGCGGCCGTTGCCGCGTTCGCCGGTGCGCTCCTCTTGTTCGGCTCCCTCGGCCAGGAGTTCGTGCCAACGCTCGACGAGAAGGACATCGCGATGCACGCGATGCGCATCCCATCGACGGGCATCACGCAGTCGCAGTTGATGCAGTACGACGTGGAGCGCACCGTCGCCAATTTCCCCGAGGTTGCGTTCACCTACTCGAAGACCGGCACGGCGGAGCTGGCATCGGACCCGATGCCGCCCAACGTCTCGGACACGTTCATCATCCTCAAGCCGCGCGAGGAATGGCGCAGCGAAGAGGAACTCGACCGCCGAATCTCCGAATTGGAGGCCGCGCGTCCACATGAGGACTCGCACGAAGAGGAAGGTCACGGCCACGGAGAAGAGGCCGAAGGCGAGGTCGCGGTGCAAGGGCACAAGGGGAAGCTGATCAAGCTGCTTGAGCTGACTCTCCAGTCGGTGCCGGGAAACAACTACGAGTTCACGCAACCGATCCAGATGCGTTTCAACGAACTCATCTCGGGCGTGCGCGGCGACGTGGCCGTGAAAGTGTACGGCGACGACTTCACGTCGATGCAAGAGACGGCGAACAAGGTCCTCTCGACGCTGCAAGGCATCGCTGGCGCCGCCGATGCCAAGGTCGAGCAGACCGAGGGCCTGCCCGTGATGACGGTCGATCCCGATCGAGCGGTGCTCGCTCGCTACGGCCTGAACTTGTCCGACGTGCAGGATGTGGTCGCCGTCGCGATGGGCGGTCGCGAGGCTGGCCTCGTGTTCGAGGGCGACCGTCGCTTCGATCTCGTCGTGCGACTCCCCGACGCCCTGCGGGGCAAAGTGGACATCCTCGACCGGCTGCCCATTCCGCTGCCGCGAGGCGAGCAGGAGCCCCAAGAGCCGGGACTACCGACACTCTCGGACGATGGCGGAGCGGCACTGTCCCGCGCCCCGGTGGAGCGAGGATTCGTGCCGCTGGGAACGGTCGCGCGCATCGAGGTTGCCGAGGGAATCAACCAGATCAGCCGCGAGAACGGCAAGCGGCGCATTGTCGTGCAGTGCAACGTTCGCGGACGCGACCTCGGCTCGTTCGTGACCGAGGCGCAGGACAAGATCGGCGCGCTCGCGCTACCGGCTGGGCAGTGGCTCGTATGGGGCGGTCAGTTCGAGAACTTGGTCGCGGCGAAGCAGCGACTCTTGGTCGTCGTGCCGGTGTGCTTCGCGATGATCCTCCTCCTGCTCTTCGCGACCTTCAAGAGCTTCAAGTATTCGCTGCTCGTCTTCGCGGCGGTCCCGCTCGGGCTAACTGGCGGAGTCGTCGCGCTGTGGGTTCGCGACATGCCGTTCTCGATCTCTGCCGCCGTCGGCTTCATTGCGCTGTCCGGCGTCGCCGTGCTCAACGGCTTGGTGATGATCATCTTCATCAACCAACTGCGCGAGAAGGGCGAGGCGGTCGAAGCCGCGATCATCCACGGCTCGATCACGCGCTTGAGACCCGTCTTGATGACGGCTCTCGTCGCTTCGCTCGGATTCGTGCCGATGGCAATCGCTACCGGCACGGGGGCCGAGGTGCAGCGTCCGCTCGCGACGGTCGTCATCGGCGGCCTGATCTCCAGCACATTGCTCACGCTCGTCGTGCTGCCCGCGCTCTACCGCATCTTCACCGGAACGCGCGCCGACGGACTCCCTGGCCCGAGACCGGAAGTCTGGGAGGCAGGCGACGGAGTAGGCGTTGACAGCGCTGCTCTCGCGAACACACCGGGGACGAGCGCGCCGCGCGGCAAGATCGGGCATTCCGATGCGGACGCAGAGCCGGACGAAGGATCGCCGCCTCACGGCGCGACACCGACCGCAGCCTCCTGACAGTCGTTTCAATCGCACGTATTGGCGTTCGGCCTCCGGCGCGTAGCCGGTTCCAAGGCGAGACGCCCTTACCCTCGACACCATCAACCACGGAGAATCTCGATGACCCTTTCCAACTCGATCCTCGGCGGGCTCGCGCTCGCCTCGACGGCCGCGCTCTTCACCACGCAAGGCGCGTCCGAGCCGGTGAAGTCGGCGCCGGAGTATTTCGTCACCGCCGAAGGCGACAACGCGCACTTGTGGGTGCGCGAAGGCAACGGCCTGCGAGTGGTCGGCCACGGCATGTGCAAGGACTGTCCGCTCGACGCCGAAGGCGAGCACAAGGAAGGCGACGGCCACGACCACGGCAAGCCCACGAAGAAGTAGGCGATCACCCTCCGCAGAACTCGCCGCGCGACCCTCATCGGATCGCGCGAGATGGCCACGCGGTGGATGCACTTCGCGAGGCGGGCAGTCCGCCGCTTGATCTCACACCGTGTCGAGCACTTCGCACGACACGAACTACCTGATTACGTCTCAACACGAGACACGGTGTCTACGCACATGATTATAGAACCCATCGCTTTGCTCCTCGCCGTCCTGCCGTTTCAGGAACCCGTCTCGCGCGTTCCATCGTGACCCGTGTGACCCGGTGAGGGTGCGGGGGTCCGTGCGACCGCCGAAGGCAATATCGAAAGTCCGTGGGTCTTGAGCGCCCGCTGGATTCCTGGCATCGACGTGGATCGTGCGGAACTTCGCACAACCGTGATGTACCAGTTCGCGCCGACGTTCTCGGCGGGTGTCGAGGTCAACCCTCTCGCCGAAGATGTCCGACCGATCGCGAACTGGCTCGCGATCCAGGAGACCAAGAACACGCCCGGCCTGATCTTCGGCACGAGTTCCGACCGCATCGGAACACCGAGCGGTCAAGCCTTCTACGGGACGTTCTCCAAGGACTTGGAAGCCTGGATCGGATTGCCGATCGCGCCGTACGTCGGCGCTTCGTTCGGGACGTTCGACGACGAGCTTGTCGCGATCGGCGGCCTGCGGATCGCGTGGACCGATCAGCTAAGCACGACGAACCTGTGGGACGGGCACAACCTGCACCACACCATCAACTACGGGCTCGACGGCGGGCACCTCTTCGGGCTCGTGATCGCGAATCTCGATGAGCACTACAGCCCTGGCGTGTCGTACTCGATCCGCTTCTGACTCCTTGGTTGCGCGCAGGACGCGCTTAGCTACCTGACTTTCACGGAACTTCCCATGCGAAACCTGTCATCTTCTTCGATGTTCCGCGCGCTGCTCATGACTGCGGCGATGCTCTCACCGAGTTGTGCGTCACACGGGACAGCGCCCGAAGCCGTACTTGGATTCTCCGTCGTCGTCGAGCCGTGTGCTGATCTCGACCTGACTGCTCGCTTGCTCGACCTCGACGGCGACCTGCACGTGCATGGGCGCGTCCGCGCCAAAGGGGGTCGCACGAGCGTACCGGGCCATGTTGACGTGGTCGTGCGGACAGCCGACGGCACGGAGTGGGCAAGTGATCAGGCGAACTACCGCCATCGACTGCGCAGCACCCCTCGCGGGGGGACATCGCACTCGACGTTCGACGTGACCTTCGATGGGCAGCCTGCGAACGGATCGACTGTCACGATCCGGCACCACGTCGAACCTCACGGGTAGCGATGAGGGCGGGGTGGAGCCGATGGACGATCTGATCACACGAGCGAATGACGCCGTCCCCTCGGTCCTGCCCTCAGCGGATGTAGCGGGTCGGGCCTCCGCGCGAGGGCGCGCCTTGCGGTTGGAATACCTGACCGTCGGCTACAACATCGTCGAAGGGCTCGTCGCCGTGATCGCCGCCACGGCGGCAGGAAGCGTCGCCCTCCTCGGATTCGGCGTGGACAGCTTCATCGAGTCGTTGTCCGGGGCCATCCTGATCTGGAGACTCCGGGCAGAGAACGGATTGAGCACGAGCGCGGCGATTCACTCCCTCGACCGGAAGGCGGAGCGATGGGTTGGCGTCTCCTTTTTCATTCTCGCCGCCTACATCGCGTGGGAGGCGGCGGCGAGACTCGTCGAAGGCCGACGGCCGGAGATCACGTGGGTCGGCATCGGCCTGACCGTGGTCTCGATTGCGATCATGTGGTGGCTCGGGTCCGCCAAGCGTCGCGCCGCACGGGAGCTGGGAAGTCGCGCGCTCGAAGCCGATGCTTTCCAGACGACCGTGTGTTGGTGGCTCTCGCTGATCACCCTCGGTGGGGTTGGGCTGAACGCCGCGTTCGGGTGGTGGTGGGCGGACCCGGTCTCAGCGTTGGGAATGAGCGCGCTGCTCCTGCGCGAAGGGCGCGAGGCATGGAGCGGGCGGCCCTGCGATAGTTGCCGGTAGGCCCAGATCGTCGTGTGGAGCCCCCTGGGGGCCGTCAGGACGCGCGCGAGCGCGTTTCCGAAGGCGAAGCCTGCCCGATGTTGCAGATCGCCTAGCCGAGGCTTGACAGCCCCGCACGATGTGATCACACTTCGTGCCCATGACCAACGACCCTGCATCTGTCCTCGCCCCCGTTGCGGAGGAGGACCCGGCCCCCGTCCTCGCCCGCGCCGTCGAGGGCGTGGCCGCCCCGGCGTTGCGTACTCGCCCTGCCAAGTCGAGCTTCCTGCACATCCGCGTCAGCGAACGCCAACGCGAAGACATGAGGGCGGTGGCTGAGCGCCACGACCTGACGGTTTCCGCGTTGCTCCTCGGGCTCTTCGAGCACGCCAAGGGGCGGCTTTAGGAGCACGCGATGGTCCGCACGAGCCCCGAGTTGATCCGCAAGATGTGGCGGCAGCGCGCGCGCAACGCAGGCTACGAGCTGGCGGTGTTCCGCCACTCGTTTCTGCCCGAAGCCCGCACGCAGCTCCCGGAGCGCGCCGGGCGGCCGGAGTTCGTCTACTTCGCGTGGCGCGTGTGGCGGGCCTTGGAGTGGGAGAACCCTGAGCGGGATTGGTACGAGGAGCTGGAAGGTGACATCCGCACCCCCTACCTGAACATCGAGGCGAACTTCGACTGGAGCTTGCCGCCTGGGGTTGCCGCGTCCGAGGTCGATGCCGAGTTGCTCCGCGACACCTTCTCGGTTTGGCAGCCCGTCCTCCCCTACAAGCTGACGGTGGCGCGGGCGCTCGCCCTGATTGAGCCTGTCGCGCGACTCGGCAAGCTGGAAGCGCGGCCATGTTGAGGACCATCGGGTTCGCTCGCGTTTCTTCGCGGGAGCAAGCGCTCGAAGGCAATAGCCTCGATGTGCAGGTTTCGTCATTCGAGCGGTACACGAGTCTCAAGGGTGAGGAACTCGTGGAGGTCTTTCGCGTCGCTGAGTCCGCGAAGCGGAGTGAAGCGCGCAAGGAGTTCGACAAGGCCCTCAGGTTCGCAAGCGATCCGAAGAACCGCATCTCGAAGATCCTGTTCAGCGCCGTGGATCGTGCTACCCGAAACCTGAGTGATCTCGCTCGCCTCGCGGAGTTGAAGGACCGCCACAACGTTGTGTCCGTTGCGATCAGGGAGGGTGTGGACAACTCCACGTCGGACAGTGAACTCGTTCTGACCGTGCTGGCTGCCGCCGCCCGGCATGTGATCCGAACCTCTGCGGAGAAGATCAAGGCGTCGATCGACAATCGCGTGATCGAGCAGGGCCTGCCGCCGGGACGTGCCGCTTGGGGATTGAAGAACGTCCGTGGGGAAGACATGCGCGGCCGAGTTGTGCCGCACGTTGCGCGCGGGTCCCAGGTCACGCGCATTTTCACGCTCGTCGCTGACGAGAACATCCCGGTCTTTCCCGATCTCGCAGATCGACTCGTCCAGGAAGGCATCTACTTCTCGGAGAAGTCCCCTCGCTTCACGCGCAGCAAGCTGTACGCACTTCTCCGCGACCGAACGTACGTCGGCGAGGTCAAGTACCAGGGCAAGTGGTGGCCGGGGAAGATTCAGCCGCTCGTCGATCGAGCGCTGTTCGATCGAGTGCAGGAGCGGCTGCGCAGGAAAGGCCAGCGCACGAAGCGCAACCTACTCTTCTCCGGCGTGCTGATCCGCTGCGGCCATTGCGGGAGCGCGATCACCGGCGAGTTCAAGAAGGGCAAGTACGCCTACTACCGCTGCGCGAACGCGAACAAGCAAGCCGACCATCCGCGCGTGCGGCTCACCGAAGCCGACCTCGACGTGCAGGTTCGCGAGATGCTGGAGTCGCTGCGCGTGAGTAACGGCGAGGTGCGCGAGTGGTTCGTCCGTGTCCTTCGGTCGCGATCCCGCAAGACTCAGGTCGAGGCGGAGAACCGGCGCACGCAGATCATGCGCGAGCTGACGAAGACTCAACGGAAGAAGGACGAGCTTGTTCGTATCCGACTCTCCGAGGAGATCGAGCACGAGACATTCACGCGCAACCACGAGGCGTTGCTCGTTCAGGAGCGTGAGCTACGCGCGACGCTTGACCGAGAGGCTGCGCTACAGACCGAGGATGGCGAGCAGGCGGTCCAAGTGTTTGAACTCGCGCAAGACCTGACGGCACGTTGGGTTGCGGCGGAAGTGCCGACCAAGCGCCTCCTGCTCGACATCCTGTGTTTGAACTTGGTCCTCGAAGACCAAACCCTCGTTCCCACGCTGCGCAGGCCCTTCGACCTGCTTGCAGCGGGTGATCTCCTCCCGAAGGAGGAGAATGGTCGGGGCGAGAGGATTTGAACCTCCGACCTCTTCCACCCCAAGGAAGCGCGCTAGCCAGGCTGCGCCACGCCCCGACCCGAGATTGAGGGGGAGATGTTGTACACGGAGGGGCTGATCCGGTCAACCGAAGGGCCGTTTACATGGACAGGGAGCGGTTTTTCGCGGCTTGAGACCGCGCTGCGCGTAGCGGAGAATGCAGGCATGGCTCGGCCTCTGCGCTCACTGACTCAGGTTCGAACCGTTGTCGTGCGCCGACGGCATCGCACCTGGATGCTCTCGATGATCTGCGCGACCTTGGGCTGGGGCGTGTGGTGGATGGCGCTTGCCCTGCGACGCTGGGCGCCGGATTGGGCACCCTCGCTGGACGCCGCGGGATGGCTCGCGGGTGCGATCGCCGTGTTCGGCCTGCTCGTGGCGATCTGGACGATTCGCGCCAAGGCCGCGTGGCTGCTGATCACGCTGGTGCCGCTGTTCGCCAACGCATCACTGCTGGCGATGCCGATGCTGGTCGAGTCACTGCGTGCGCGCTAGCGGAGTCCGCGGCCGCGGACTGTTCGCGTTTACGCCACGCGAATCGGAGACGCGATCAGCATCCATGCACCCGTGACGGCCGAGAGCGCCGTGAGGGCGAGCACGAAGTACGCGGCCTTGCGATGCACTCGCCGCGTCGCGGGCACGAACATGGTGCGGATGCCGGTGATGACCGGCAGCAGGTAGAGCGCAGTGGTGATCTTCGCCAACCAGAGGTGGAATGGAGTGATCCAGCCCGCGGCCTCGAGGTCGTAGATGCTGCCCAGATCGTAGGCGTAGCGCACGGCCATGATCAGGCCGAGCACGGCGCTCGCCACGCAGGCGAGGTGCCACCTGCGCATGGCCGACAGGCCCGTGATCACGGCGAGCACGAGAAAGAAGACCGTGATCGCCAGAAAGGTGAGGAAGCCGATGGTCGGTGTCATGCGCCTGCCCCTCCGAGCAGACCTTCCATCTCGGCCGTCGGCGCGCGGTTCATGAGGTCCGTCACGGCCTCGCGCGGATTCTTCCCATCGAAGAGCACGGCATGCACCTGTTCGGCGATCGGCATCTCGACGGAACCGAGATCGGCCTCCGGACCAAAGAGTGCCTTGGCGGTCCACACGCCTTCGGCGACCATCTTCATGTTCCCGAGCACCTTGTCGATTTTCTCGCCGCGCCCGATCGCCTCCCCCACGGCGCGATTGCGCGAGTGGCGCGAGCAGCAGGTGGTGATCAGATCGCCCATGCCGGCGAGGCCGAAGAAGGTCTTCGGATCGGCGCCGCGCGAGCGGCCGAAGCGAGCGATCTCGACCATGCCGCGCGTCATCAGCGCCGCCTTGGCATTGTCGCCCAGCCCCAGGCCATCGCTGATTCCGGCCGCGATCGCGATGACGTTCTTGAGCGCGCCCGCAAGCTCGGCTCCCAGCGGATCGTGGTGCGTGTAGACGCGGAAGGTCTGCGAGGTGAAGGCGGCCTGCACCTTGGAAGCGAGCGCGCGATCCGTGCTCGCCGCGAGAATCGCCGCGGGTTTCTGCTCGACGACTTCCTCGGCGTGACTGGGACCCGTGAGCACGCACACAGGTCGCTTGCCGAGCAACTCAACGAGGATCTGGCTGGGCGTCTTGAAGCTCTCGATCTCCAGACCCTTCGTGGCGGTCACAATCGGCACCGTGCCGGGAATCGCGTCCTCGAAGCGGTGCAGCACCGAGCGCAGGAACTGCGTCGGCACCACGCTCACCACAAGATCGGCCTTGTCCGCAGCCCGATGCGGATCGGCGGTGATCGTCATGCCGCTGGGCAGCGTGTGGCCGGGCAGGAAGCGCTCATTCTCGCGTTTCTGCTGCATCTCGGCGGCCTGCTCGGCAAAGGCGCTCCAGAGCGTGCAGGGAATGCCGTTGCGGGCCAGCACGAGCGCAAGGGTCGTGCCCCAACTGCCGTCGCCGATCACCAGCACTCGGCTCGGTTTGTTCGCTGGATTGCGGTTGTCAGCCATGGCTGGTTGCATCGGGATGCTTGTGCTTCTCGCCCGCGCGCGGTTCGGTGCCCGCGAGCATGCGCTGGATGTTGGAACGGTGCCGCACGAGGATCAGCAGACAGAGCAGGCCCGCGCCGACAAGCAACGCCTTGGGGCCATCCTGAATCCAGACAACGACCGGGAAGGTCACACCCATCAGGATCGAGGAGAGGCCCGAGTAGCCCGTGAAGGCCCGCGTCAGCAGCCACACGATGCCGCCGATCACGAACACCAGCGGATCCATCGCCACGATCGCACCGCAGCCCGTGGCGACGCCCTTGCCGCCACCGAAGCGCAGGTAGATCGAAAAGCAGTGGCCCAGCACGCTCGCCGTACCCGCCAGAACCTGCGCCAGCACGCGCTGCTCGGCGCTTTCCAGCAGCCAGAGACAGACCAGCACGGGCAGGAAGCCCTTCAGGAAGTCGAGCGCGAACACCACGAAGCCCCACTTGCGCCCAAGCGCGCGCATGGCGTTGGTCGTGCCGATGTTGCCGCTGCCGAACTGACGCAGGTCGATGCCCTTGAGCCAGCGGGCCAGCACCAGGCCGAAGGGGATGGCGCCCAGCAGATAGGCAAGCACGACCAGCGCCCACACCAGGCTGGGCAGGTCAAGCAGACTCGTTTGGGGCGGGGTGGGCATCCGGAAAGACCCGTGCAGCGTAGCGTTTGGGGAACGAGGGGGAAGGGCGGCAGCCCCCAAGGAGCCGGTTTTCCCGCGGAACCCGGTTTTCTCGCAGGATTGCAAAAAACCTCCCCGCTCGTACCATGTTTCCTCACATTCCGGCCAAGGCCCCCCGGGCGCTGCGGCCACGAAGGAGCCCAACGATGACCTATGTGATTGCCGAACCCTGCAAGGGAACCAAGGACACCGCCTGCGTCGAGGTCTGCCCGGTCGACTGCATCCACCCGACCAAGAACGAGGCGGATTTCGCCAAGCACGACATGCTCTACATCAATCCCGACGAGTGCATCGATTGCGGCGCCTGCGCGCCCGAGTGCCCCGTCGATGCGATCTTCGATGAGGCGGAGCTGCCCGAGAAGTGGGCGCAGTACACCAAGATCAACGCCGACTGGTACGCCCAGAACCGCTGAGCGGCCCTTTCCGCGGCAGACGCCAGCCTCCTCGTGCCTGCCGGCGCCGGGAGGCTGACTCGTTTTCAGGGCTTGGCGCGAGCCCTCTGCTCCGCGGCGCGCAGCTGCGCCTGCGCGTCCTTCTGCTCCTTCGTGTCGTTGGGCAGCAGGCAGCTGGGCACGGAACGCAGCAGCAGCTTGGCCTGCGCCTTGGCCTTGTCCCCGTTGGCAGCCGTCATCGCCACCGCGCGCGCCTTCATCGCGGCGAACTTCGACTTGCCGGCCACGGGCTCGCGCCGCCATTGGTCCGCCTCCGCAGGCAACTTGGCAGCCTGTGCCTGCGCCGCCTGCACGCGGCTGGCGAGCGTCGGGTGGTCGCTGAAGGTGTCGGATTCGGTGTCGTAGCCCTTGTCGATCAGCGACTGGAAGAAGTCGCCGAAGCGCGCCGGATCCCAGCCGGCGCGGGCGTAGAACTCAAATCCCCAGCGGTCGGCCTCGGCTTCGTCCTGGCGCGTGAAGCCCAGGGAGAGGAAGTTGCCCGCCAGCATGCCCAGCGCAAGGCCGTAGCCCATGTACTCATCGCCGTGTTCCTCGCCGCCTGCGGCATAGCCGGCGACTCCCAGCGCCGCCGCTGTGCCCAACGTCATGTACTGGCGATTCATGCCCTTGTGCACATGCCGGCAGTAAACATGCGCGAACTCGTGCGCCATGACGGCCGCAAGCTCATCTTCCGTCGCGCAGGAGGCCAGCAACTGCGTGTACACGTACATGTGCGAGCCGCCCGTCGTGAAGGCGTTGAGCTGATCGGAGCTGACGAGGTGGAAGCGCTCGGTGGAGAACATCCAGCTCGTGTCTTCCTTGAAGTGCGCCTTGGGTCCCTTCTTCGCGGCGCTGAGTTCGCGCGCCGACGCCACGATGCGATCCCCCATCGATTCGAGATAAGCCACCAGCTCCTGATCCGCGAGGATCGCCGGTTCGAGTTCGCGGTGCATTTCCTCGGCCTGATTGCGCACCGCCTGATCGGAGGCGCAGGATCCGAAAAACAGCGGGAGGAGCAGGAACGCAAGCCACTTCATGCCCGTCAGCCTAGCGTCCGGGCGCGAGGCTTGCGCCCGCGCTCACAGAGACTAGTCTGCGCGGCGTGAACACCGCGCCCGCGCCCCGAATGAGCCCATGGCTGGCCCTGCTGGCTCTGGGCGCCGTGACGCTGATCTGGGGCGGAAGCTTCACCTGGATGAAGCAGAGCCTCGACAGCGCGAAGTCCGTGCTCGGCGAGGGTCGCGAGCTGCACGGCACGGCGCTGTTCCTGCTGCTGCGCTTCGGAGCGGCAAGCCTGCTGATGCTCGCGATCCCGCGGGCTCGCGCGGTGCTCGATCCCGGCGTGGCCCGCGGCGGACTGATCCTCGGCGGCCTGCTGTTCGGCGGCTTCGTGCTGCAGATGGCGGGCCTGAGCGAGGTCAGCCCGGCCGTCAGCGCCTTCCTCACGAGCCTGTATGTGCTGTTCACCGCGCTGATCGTCACCTTCCAGCAGAAAAAGCGCCTATCGTGGGTGCTGATCGTCGGTGCGATCTGCTCCACGGCCGGTGCGGCCTTCATCCGCGGCGCGCCGCAGATGCTGCTGAGCTTCGGAGAGCTGATGACGATCGCCTGTGCGCTTCTGTTCGGGATTCACATCCTCGCGACGGATCATGTGTCGCGGCGCGTCGACGCGCTGGCCGTCAGCACGAGCAGCTTCCTGGTGGTGACGATCGGCTGTGCCGGCTGGCTGCTGTGGTTCCAGCTGTTCCGCACGCCGCTGAGCGGCGCCGAGTTCACGGCCCTGCTCCAGCACCGCGATTTCCTGCTCCCGCTGCTGCTGATGACCGTGTTCGGAACCGCGGTGGCGTTGACCTTCATGAACCTGTTCCAGAAGCAGGTCGATCCCGTGCGCGCGGCGATCCTCTACTCGACCGAGCCGGTCTGGGCGGCGGCCTTCGGTGTCTGGATGGGCTATGACCAGCTCTCGGGCTGGCTGTTCTTCGGAGGCGGCCTCCTGCTGGGCGGCAACCTGTTCGTCGAGCTCGGTCCGCGCTGGCTCGGGCGCCGCTAGAATCAGCAGCAATGCCGCAGTTCCGACTGGATTACGCCACGCCGCCCGAATGGGTCACGCAGGTCGAGCGCGACCTGCCGTGCCTGCTGTCCGATCACGCACACTGCGAGCTGAAGGCCGCCGCTTCGGCCCAGACTCTGATCGTGCGCAATCCGCGCAAGGAAGCGCTCGTGCGCGAGCTCGCGGCCGTCGCAATCGAGGAACTGGCGCACTTCCAGCTGGTGCTGAGGGAACTCGAGCGCCGCGGCGGCCGGCTCGAGTTCGCGCAGCCCAGTCCCTACGCCGAAGGCCTGCAGTCCGCCGCCGGAGGCGACGCTCCCGACAAGCTGCTCGACCGGCTGCTGATCTCGCATCTGATCGAGCTGCGCAGCCTCGAGCGGTTCCATCTGCTCTCCGAGCACCTCGCGGATGCGGAACTGGCCGCCTTGTACCGCGGCCTGATGGCCTCGGAGGCCGGACATCAGGCGCTGTTCGTGCGCCTTGCCAAGGAACTCTTCGACCCGCAGCTCGTCGACCGCCGCGAAGCGGTGCTGCGGGCGCGCGAAGGCGCGCTGATGGCGCGCCTTGGCTTCGATGGCCGCATGCACTGCGGCATCGCGAAGGCTCAGGGCGCGCGGTAGACGATGCGGCCGCCGAGAATCGTCAGGTCGGCGCGCGTGTCGCGCAACTGTGCATCCGGCACGCTGAGAATGTCCTGGTTCAGCACCACGAGATCCGCGCGCATGCCCGGGCTGAGTGCACCGAGCTCGCGCTCCTGAAAGGCCGCGTAGGCACCCGCAGCGGTCGCGGCGCGCAGCGCCTGTTCGCGTGACAGGGCCTCACCGGGGAAGAACAGCGCACCGCCGGACATGCTGCGCGTCACGGCTGCATGGAAATTCGCGTATGGATCCAGCGGCTCGACCGGCGCATCGGTGCCATTGCACAGCACGGCTCCGCCGTTCAGCAGCGAGCGCCACGGATAGGCATTGTTGGCGGCGCGCTGCAGGCCGATGCGCGCCGGAACCCAGGGCCCGTCCGAAATGCAATGCACAGTCTGAACGGCCGCGATCACGCCGAGTTCGCCGAAGCGCGGCTGATCAGCGCGATCCACATGCTGAGCGTGCTCGATGCGCCAGCGCTGGGCGCGCAGATCATCACGCGAGGGAATCACGCGCTGGAAGAGATCCAGCACTGCGCGGTTGGCAGAATCGCCGATGGCATGCACACACAGCTGGAAACCGTGATCGCGCGCCAGCACCGCGCTGCGCTCCAGGGATTCCATGGAGATGCTGGGCAAGCCGCGGTTCTCCGGGGCATCGCTGTACGGCTCCAGCAACCAGGCACCGCGCGAGCCCAGCGCCCCATCGGCGTAGCGCTTGATGCCGCGCACGGTCAGCATGCCATCGCCCGCGCCGATGACTCGCACGCGCGCCAGTTCCGGCGCGATCACCTCGTCCGGCTCGGAGAGCATCACGGACAGGCGCAGCGGCAGCTCGCCCGCCTCGGCCATCGCGCGCAGCACGCGCACCGTGGCGAGCGTTTCCCCCGCCGTGTGGAAACTGGTGATCCCAAGACGGAGCGCTTCCGCGCCGGCCAGAGCCACCTGACGCCGCACGGCGGCCTCGTGCTCCGCGGTGCTCATGCCGCGCGCGGGGTCAACCAGCTCGGACGCGAGTTCATTGAGCACGCCGGTCGGCTTGCCGCTTCCATCCCGCAGGATCCTGCCGCCGGGAGGATCGGTGCGATCCGCCGCGATGCCGGCGCGCTCCAGCGCGGCGCCGTTGACGATCGAGGCATGACCGCTGGCGTGCTCGAGCTTGACGGGATGCCG
>Ga0209668_10000157_pt1 | contig 28100 bp, 20 predicted proteins | sample FrelakmetPLP11PL_FD_187150 | JGI IMG/M metagenome (GOLD analysis project Ga0209668, IMG submission 187150) | Freshwater lake sediment microbial communities from the University of Notre Dame, USA, for methane emissions studies - PLP11 PL (SPAdes)... | ecosystem: Environmental > Aquatic >...
TTTTCCCGGTTTTTCTGCTGTGTTATTGGTTGAGTTATTTGCTGTGAATGTCGTTGAACAAGGCATAATTGTGCACTCTGGCATGTTAACAGTCGGCTCCAGAGATGATACTTTCCTAGAGTTGCTAACATTAGTTTATAATAATACAATTTGTATTATTTAAGTGCCATTAGTTACAATGTATACAGAGCATTTTTTTACATTTAGAATGTTAGCACAGTATACATATTAATGTAACTAATATGTTGAGGGATGTATAAATACTATAAGATTTATGTATTGTCATCACTATAGAAAAATTATCCTATTATACTTTTTCAACTATAAAAATATATGAATTCAATACGTTCGCAGCTGCACAACAACATTGATTTATTGCGCTATACTTTATTTAATTTTTATTCAACGCAATAAATCAATGTTGTTGTGCAGCTGCGCAAATTTATATAAATTAATTATTTTAGATGGAATTACGCGGGGAAATATTACAACATTATACTACTACGATGTATCATACATTCAACGTAGTTATACTGTGTTGATATGCAACCGCGTAGTATAATAAGATAATTTGATAATAAATTTATATTTGTGTTTATGTATGAATTATACAAAGTATATATACCTAATTTTTCTACAGATTAAATATAAAAATAATATAAGAAAAATTAAAAAGTATAATAAAAGAATTTTTCTACAGATTAAATATTAATTTATACTCCGAATGGATCAATAGTTCTACCTTTTATTTTGAAATATGAATCTACTATTTCTGAAACTGTTGCTTCTAATTCTTCATCATTGAAATGTTTTTCTTTATCATATGATGAGAGTGACTCAATAAATGCTGGAATGTCCTCTTTATTGTCAGGAATTTGGTCCATATATATTTCATAGAACCTTTTGACTGTTTCTAATTCAGCATCTGTTAATTTTTCCATTTTTATTATTTTATTTTTATTATAATTTGGTCTTTTTATTATATTTTCAACTTTTCAAAAAATTGACATAATCAGTATATAAATATAATTATATAATTACAAGTTTATACATTAAAATGGATACAAGTAAAGAAGAAATCGATAAAAATGAAATGAATATAATGATAGATAGTTATCTTAATAATTATATTGAACCTCCATATAAACATTTGTATTATACAGATTATTTCAAAGGTAGAATGTATTATAATTATGAAACAATTGGTAAAATTATAGAAGAAAAAAGAGAAGATTTAGCTGATAAAATGAGGAGGTTAGATAAATTTCAATATCTAGTTATTAAACATAGTTTTCCATCAAAATACAATGAGTATCTATTAGAATTATTAAAATCAAAAAATAAACTATTTTATGAGATTATGAATGATGAGTGTGAATATGTAAGAGGAATAAATTTTCCAGTTAAAATACCATTATGGTCTGAAGATAATAACACAGATGAATTTTGCGCAACAACACCTACTGGTTTGAAATTATGTGACAGTTGTAAATATTATTTGCAAGTAATTCAAGAATATAAAAAATCAATTTAACAATCGCCATCTAGTATTTTTATAAGCGCATATCTAAAAAAATGAAAAAAGCATTATATATTACCAATATACTGAATATATAAATACATCATCAAAAATCATGAAAGTAACACAAGACTGTGAAGCAAAAGTAATATTTTACAATTGTACGGATGAAACCATATTTGATGATGTAATTGGCTATTATAAAGAACACGATAAGTATATATACCATTCTCTAAAAAAAGAGCAATTGAAAGGGAAAAAGGAAAAATTTAAAGAATTATTAGAAAATGGTGGTGGTTCATATTTGCTAAAAAGAATTATGTCATTGCCTAATGATACATTTGATGCAAAAATAGAGTTATATGATGATGATCAAATTGCCTTTATAGATGATGACACGAATGACTTATTTACTTATAATGAAGAACTAGGCATGTATGTGAATATAGAAAATATGATAACTGTTAACCCAGATAATCATGGAACAAATGAAATGATTTTTTTTACATATGCAAAAGTTTTTTATTAACCCACTGGACAATTTCAAGATCAAATTTTTTCCTTATTAAAATTGTCGCATTCTGTTCATTATATTCATTATTACCATTAAATAAAAGATTATCTATTGTTTTCCTTCGCATAACCTTATTTATCTTTTCTCTATCAAACGGAAAATTGTTTTCATACAGAAATTCCAAAATATCTATACATTGATGAAATATTGCATTAATATATGCAAGTTCATTGTATGGACATTTTTCATCAAATAACCACTTAACCAGTTTTAAATTTCCACTGCCACACGCATTGGCAAATACATGCACATTTAATATAAAACTTGTATTATCTAATAACCATTTAATTGTATTCAATTCTCCACCAGCTGCTGCATTCTCTAAACAGTATCTGAATGGAAATCCATGTAATTTTGCCCATTCCAATACCTTTATATTTCCATTTTTAGCTGCTCTCATCCTCACCATTCCTATTAAATTATGATAGCCATTGTTAAAATAATTACCTATAATATATTCCACAATATCAATACTACTAGCTGAACCAGATACTTTTGCTAACGTCTTTGGTGACGGCATTTCACAATTATTGCTAACAAGATATTTGAGAATATCTAAATTACCTCCAATGATGGCTCCTGCAATTGTATGTCTGTTTTGTTCACACCCATGTTCATATAAATATTGAACTAGTGGCAACTTTTTACTAAATGCTGCATCAGCTAATGTATATTTATTAAATTTGCATTTGTTTTGATGTAACCATTTGACAATTTCAAAGTATCCTTCTTTTGCTGCTAAATTTAATGGATTATCTTTTAATTTTGGTCTATAACATCTATATGAAGTACATGTTTGAGAAAATACCCATGCCGTAATAATATCCATATGTTTTACTATGTAATAAACAGCATCATCATTAAGATTCATTCTGTAACGAATTATACAATATAAATAAATCCATTACTTATGTACTATTATATTCAATTTTTATAAAAAAATGATTCTGATTACCAATACTATTTTCTGTTATAAACATATATTAATAATATAATAATGGAAACTAATTTTTTCGATCTTATTGCAATACAAAAAAGGGAACAAGAAGAACAGGAAAAAATAATACATACACTGCTATTATCAACATATCATCAAATAGATAAAGCGCTTACTGATTTTACAGATAATATACAAATAAATGTAAATAAAACAAGGTTAAAGCTGTCACAAGCAATTAATGGCCCTCCTGGAGCATCAAGACAAATACAAGCTGATGCTCAGCAATCAATTAAAGCTATTAACAGAGAATTTGACAAATTAGAAATATATTTGAATGATGAAATACAAAAATTAAAAATTGCCAAAAATAATGTGACCAATTCATTACGATCTATAAACGAAGACCTTTCAACCTCTAAAAATAGTACCATAGATTGTGATAAATAAACACATAAAGGTTCAAATTTAACATAAAGACTCAATATATACTAATTATAAAATTTTTAATATTGTGGACAATCGTTTTCATACATCCATTTATATATTTGGCTAAAAGGCATTTCATACTGTGACAATATATCATATGTTAAAACACCCCAATCGCATCCATTTAATTTTAACCATTCCATAATTTCAATTCGTGATGCTACATAATTAGGTTTTGAATATAATTTCTTAAGATTCTCTAAAAATATATTGTTTGGTATGAAATCTTTTGTACGATTTAATACAGGTATTACTGCATCATAAAAAGTAAATTTGTCAAACAATAAGCCAATACCTTTTAAATATTTTATTATTTCTAAATTACCTTTTCGAATTGCAAGATTCAAACAATTATCATATGGACAATCAATTGAATGTAACCATTGTATATTTTCAAGAATTCCAGTTTCTATTGCAGCATCAAATGTATATTTATCAATATGACAACCCATTTTTTCCAACCATTTCATATTTTCAAGGTTACCACTTTCGGCAGTTGAAGAAAACCACGATACATCATTAGCAAATATACCATGCCAACTAAATACACATTGAAAAACTATTAAACTACAACCTTTTTTAATAATATTTAATGTATCTGGTCTTCGTTTCATATAAAATTTTGAATAGTATTTTTCAAATCTATAAATATCATAACGTATGATATCTTTGTATTTATTAGTTTGTTTGATATATTTTATTAGATTATTGTAAATGTTTTTATTATTACAATTAAGTAAGTTGGTTAATGATTTAGTATCTAAATAATTAAATATTAATGTATAAACATCATAATATAATTCATCCATTTTGTTATTATATAAATAAAAATAAAGAATTGTAATATAATCAATTAATCAATTTTTGTTTATATTCTACTCTCTTACCAGTTTTAACATTTTCAATCCAATGCAACTCAATATCTTGACCAGCTTTAGTTGTAAATTTAGAACTAGATTTTTTCACCCAATCTCCTATTTCACCCCCATATTGGTTGATTATTCTTGGTTCATCTCTAAATACTTTACCTGTATTTCCACCAGCAAAAGGAGTACCTATCTCACCCATTTTCTCCTGAATGGATAACTTATGATACAATAGATCTCGATTGATAACTGATTTAGGATCTAATAGATTCTTTTTCCCAATAATTTTCTCCCAAATATTTTTCGCTTTATCTAATGATACTTGTTTCCATAAATCTTTGGCTGATGAGAAGATCTTACCGCCATAATGCATGACTCCTTTTTCTAATCTCATAACTATTCCATGTAAAACCAGTACATCAATGGCTGCATCTAATCCACTTTCTTCATATGCATCCATTGCATCTTTAATTGCATGGGTTAATCCTAAAGCTGATAAAGCGGCCATAATACAATGAAACCAATTGTTCTCCAGTGTATTGGTTGCTGTTTTAATAGATAAGCCAACATCTTGTTTTAACAATAGGGCAACCGTCCCAGCAATTATTTTACTTGTAAAAAGTTGCGTATCGATATCTTGAATATTTAATGGATTAAGTTCTGCAGCTAATTCACCGATTACTGCTCCAGTTGCTGATGATAGAGCCCCTTCGATTATTGGTTTATTCAAAATTAGGTTGTTGACTGCTCCAGTAGCTGCACCAGAAACAGCATGTGATATCTTATGATTCAAAAAGTTCAAATCTCCATCTCTATACATTCTACCTATTTGTGCTGCTGTAAATTGTTGAGCTGTATCAACAATAACATTAACTAATTCACCTTTCAATACTTCATTAATATCTTGTTTTCCTATTACTGTATTTAATGGTACATTGACAATAGCCTTTAATGCATTGTGTTTAGCAAAATCTACTATCGATCCATTAACATCCGGTCTTCCAGCCACTCCTAACTTATCACATATACCGACTGACGCTATATTAATGGCTAAATTTCTAACAAAATCATCGGTTAATAAACTTTTAGCTGTCATAATTGGATCTCCTGTCTTCAAGAAGTTAGTTGTTGCAGCAGTACACAAAGTAGTAAAACCAGCTGATGACATGGCTCCAACGGTTCCAAATGTTCCCATCAAAGTAGCCCCAGTACCATAAGTAGCAAAAGCAACTGCTACAGATACAATGATTAAGGCTTCATCTGGTATGGCCTGTTTGTTAACACACCATGATAAATGCCATTTCTTAAGTTCATAATTTGTTTCAATGATTTTACCTATTACCTCAGTTCTTTTTTCTGACCAAAGAACTGATTCTAAAATAATTTCTTTATTATCAACAAGTCTAATTATCTTGTCTATAGCTAATCTAGATTGAACCATAACTTCATATCCTCCTTTACAACCTGCATCTAAACTAGACAATGGTGACTCAACTGTTACTTGTTTTGTATATTTTAATTCTTGTACTTGAGGGCCAACATATAGACCTTTTACAGTTTCATCTATTAATTCTTGTCCCACTACATTAACGCCCTTCAAACTTGCCATATCGCCTTTAAAAATAATAGTTGGAGCATTAATACTAGCTTGTGATATAGTGGCAGATTCTTCTAAATCATATTCTCTTTTCTCTGTGAATCCATTAGTACTTTCTTTAGTAACTTCTTTACTATTTGCTAAAATAGCTGATTCTATCGTAATATTTTTGGCATCATATACTATTTTTGTTCCAGCAACATCTTGAGTTGCAATTTGTTCTATTTTTTCTTTACCTGTTTTCATAATATGTTGTCCAGCAATATTTCTTGTTTGAACAGTCGAATGTGTTATATCTCGTGTAACTGTTTCTGTACTTGATAATAGGTTACCATCTTTTTCCTTTGTTTCAACAGTCTTCTGTAAAATCAAAGGCTTATTAATAATGTTTCCTGTTTCAATTGTTTCAACAATATCACCTTTTACTGCTACAGTATCAGTACCAACTGAAATACTATCTTTGTGGGCTTTTATATTAACATTTCCATTAAGACATACAAATGTTTGTTTAGGCATGGCAACATCTTGAGTAATTATAGAGTCATCAACATAAGTTACTTGTACATATGATTCTGTTTGTCTTTTAACACTTCCTTTCTTTGACATAACATCTAAAATGTCTCGAGCTATAATTCTATTATTAGAATGTATCTGGTCATTTTCTGTGGTGCATGCAAATTCATTTGCTCCTATATCTCCTTCTGATTGAAATTCACAAATCTCTTGTGGTGGTACACATAATACAGTCTGTGATTGTAATACGTCATTTACTTTCTTTAATTCTTGTAAAATCATAACATATGGCGCTCTCTGATACAAATCCTTTTTGTTAACTAATGCTTTATGAGTCTCCTGTTGAAATAGATCTGCATTTGATAATAATTTTTTAGCTAAACTTTGACCATTTAGATCTTTGATATGTACCTTGCCTGCTACTTCTGACAAAGTTGATTGAATGAACAAATTCAAAAAATCAGAAGGCATGTCTTGTAAAGGGTTTAATATATTCATTTTGTTAAATGGTAAATCATATAAATGTTGATTGTCTTCTGTAACTAACATTACTGATGATTGGTGAACTAGTGCTTTTTTATTGCCAAGATCTGACTTCACTTTGCCTTTACTGGTCAATCTTAAAAATCCTTTCTTGTTAGCTACCTGTTGTTGAATAAGTTGTGTCAAATCCACAAAAATAGTAGCTTGGCAATTTACATTTTTTCTGTGTCTGGCAGTATTGTTGAAATGACCATTATTTGCAGTAATGGCAATGATTGGAGAGTTCATATTACTAGAAATAGTGAAAGAGCCTGTATCAATTTTAATACTTTGACCCGCTTGGAGTGTACTTGGATATACTGACACAGGACTACCTGATTGATGGGTTCCACCTCTATCATGAAGACCCCAACCCCAATTATTACGAGCTACACTTGTAAAGGTGGAAGGTTGTTCTGATGTATAACTGCCACTTTTGAACCAACTAAATATTTTTTCTTTTGCAGATTTTGTGTAATACTGTATATCTTTTTGAGCTAATATAGTGCTAGCTAAATTAGTACCTATACTGACTTCAAAATATATACTTCCTAAACTTCTAACAAAGGCTTGATCCGAACTTTCAAAGTCATGAGCACATTGTGTGTAAGCCCAAGTCCAATCCGCAACACCTGCTCTATAGACAGCATCTCTAGTATTTGTAAAACTATGTGCTGTAAACTTTATGTCATTTCCACATATAATTTCACCAGCCAAGTTTGTTATTATATGTCCTTTTAGATGCATCGGTTTATGACTATATACTTGACCATAGTGATTTTTGAATTCTTTTGCTACTGTAATTTGTAATGATTTACCACTAGCTATATAGCTACCATTTAAACCATATCGAAACGGTCCTTTTGAAATTGCTGATCCATTCATAAGATCTTCTTTCCCAACATGAATACGTGTTTTTCTTTTCCCATATATTTTCCCAAACTTATTATCAATAGAATGAGCAGTAAGATGTAGTTGACCATCTGCCACAATAGTTCCCATCTTTTCATTAGATAGTCCATTGACTAATATACCTTTTACATCTAATGTTAGTCCTAGTGCCGTAAAAGAATACTCTGGATTAGTAAAATTTCCCTCAATATTTAATGATAAATGTGCAATATCAGTTATTTTTTTATTTTTCTTTAATTTAATATCTTTGCAATAATAATGGACTGTACCTGAACATTTTACATTTTTAAGATATTTAAGGCGGTGATCTTTAATATTTTGTTGTGAGAAATGTAAATCACTTTGACAAACTATTTCGTCTGGCAAATTATGATGAAAGTAATTAAAATTCTTTTCACTTTCGAATTTACCCACTGGCCCACCAAATCTATCAGATGTTAAATAATGATTGACACCATTTAATTTCTTTTGATCAGAAAAAGTAAATTCATTATCTATGAAACTTATTAAAGCATTTGTCCAATTCTGTAGACCACGCACATAATATTTCCCGGAACTGATGATTAAATTCTTACGATTGAGTAGCCAGTTAAATTGTAATTCACTATTTTTAAGATGCATAACCCCACAATTTGTGATGAATATCTGATTATTAGCCTTGACTTCATCAAATGTCCATGTACCTGAACTCCAATGACCAATCCCGCTCTCTTCCAATCTAAAATCCACTTTTGTCCAGTTTATTGTACCCTTATTTCGAAACAACATGCGACCAAAATCTACTAGACCTGTTGCTATCCATGTGCCATTATTACTGAAAGGTACATCACTTTTAATGAGAGATTTTGACCCTGGTTGTTGAGTGAATTCAACTTTGCATAATTTCTGTATAAAACCTCTTGTGATAAGTTCACCCTTGTTTTCATGTCCTGATTCTGAAACTTCTAAATGTTGAACATCCATCACTCCTATTTCGAAATTTGTTAAAGCACCTTTATTAACCTTCATGTTTTTACTTACTGTGACTTTTCCAGAATTATCTAATAATGCATTATTTACCTCTATACTTTCTGCCTGTACTGTTCCTGTACTGTAAACAAGAATATCACAACATGATTTAATTGTATTTGCCAATAATGTTTTGTCAACAGCCACCTTGCCATTAATTATGTCAAGAGTTGAGACACTCAAATTATATATAGCAACGAATCCTAAATTTAAAATTAAAGTACACGGATACATTTTTGGAAATGTTTGGTCTTGGTCAATCGCTATAATATTGTTGCTACCTTGTCTTAATGTAATAAAGTTTGGTATAGTAATTATATTATCTTTTATTGATGTATTTAGAAATAAATCTAAGAATGGATCATTTTTGTTCATATCAACATGACAAACTTTAATTTTATTATCTTCATTATGAGCATTTGAAGATTCAATAATTGCATTAAAAATACATTTATCATTCAATGATAAGACTAGTTCGACACTTCCTAATTTACCAGAAAGAGTAACTTGATACATGTTGTTTTTCATGATTTCAAAAAATAATATACAAATATTAGAATAATATGTCAATAACTATAATAATCAATTTTTCTACAGAAAATAATTAAGACATCCAAATAAATCAATCATTAAATAAATCTATCCATACTTTATCACTTCTTGTATTCCACACTTCTTTCGCAATCATTTTCACAATATCTTTAGGCAAACACCCAATTATACCCATTCCATTTATATTAGTTTTTGTTCTAATACCAATTAAATATATCATATTATTAATGACAGCTGAATAAATTTTTTTATTTCTTTCTAATAATTTATCAATTATAATCTGTCGTTCATTAGACATAATATTCAAATAAAGTTTAGTCAATATAGTGTTTACTTTTAATGCATCAGAAATTGCTTTTGCTCCTTCAGCTCTTACATTATTACTATTCAAATAAAGTTTTGTTAATCTAGTATTCACTTTTAATGCATCAGAAATTGCTTTTGCTCCTTCAGCTCCTATATTATTACTATACAAATCAAGTAGTGTTAATCCGGTATTCACTTTTAATGCATCGGAAATTACTTTTGCTCCTTCATCTCCTATATTATTATAATACAAATAAAGTTTTGTTAATCCATTATTCATTTTTAATGCATCAGAAATTGCTTTTGCTCCTTCAGCTCCTATATTATTATAATGCAAATAAAGTTTTTTTAATCTTGTATTTACTTTTAATGCATCAGAAATTGCTTTTGCTCCTTCAGTTTCTATATTATTATTAGTTAAATCAAGTATTGTTAATCCGATATTCACTTTTAATGCATCAGAAATTACTTTTGCTCCTTCAGCTCCTATATTATTACTATTCAAATAAAGTTTTGTTAATATGGTATTCACTTTTAATGTATCAGAAATTGCTTTTGCTCCTTCAGCTTCTATATTATTATTAGTTAAATCAAGTTTTGTTAATCTGGTATTTACTTTTAATGCATCAGAAATTGCTTTTGCTCCTTCAGCTTCTATATTATTATTAGTTAAATCAAGTTTTGTTAATCTGGTATTTACTTTTAATGCATCAGAAATTGCTTTTATTCCTTCATCTCCTATATTATTATAAGTTAAATCAAGTTTTGTTAATCTGGTATTTACTTTTAATGCATCAGAAATTGCTTTTGCTCCTTCATCTCCTATATTATCATCACTTAAATAAAGTTCCGTTAATGTTGGATCATTATTTATTATTCTTTGAATATCATTCATCATCCACCATAATAATACATATTCAACAAATATATATTATTTCAATATAATATCAATTTTTCTACAGAAAATAATTAAGACATCCAAATAAATTAATTCATAATTTATCACTTCTTGTATTCCACACTTCTTTCGCAATGATTTTCACAATATTCTTAGGCAACAATCTAATCATCTCTATTCCAGTTATATCAGTTTTTGTTTCTTCAGGATTCTATATCAGTAATAAGGTAATTATTGATATACTATTTTGATGCCAGATGTATGATTAAGGTTCATTGTATTAAATAATCATATCCCGATACTTCATTTTTATCTTCTTCCATAAATTTATTTTTACAATCTTTTCTATATCCTACATTATTGACTCCACCGTTTTTCCACATTTCACATCTTTTTAAATATTCATCATATGATTTTGTATAATAATGATTAATAACTAATGGAATTTCATTTTTATTATTTTTATTACATCCATTTGGATAACCTAAATATTTATAATCAAAATATTCGTTATACACTCTACCTGGTTTATCTAAAAAAGGAAAATCGTGAACACCATAAAAAGGTAATGATAAATCAACATATGACAAATTAGCAATAGTTTTATAACTAGAACATATTTTTTCATGTTTAAGATAACTACTAACAATATTACTATATGGCTTACGAAAATGACCATTAGATCCAAAATTATATCTTGGAACTTTAATAGATTTAATATCATTATTATCAATCGAATTTATTACATCAATAACTTTCATTTTAGGAATTATTGGAAAAAGATATTCATCAATATCTAATAGCATGATATATTTTGAACTATCATGATAATTTTTAATACAATCTTCATATGCTTGTCTTTGAATTGTTCTACTTCCATTATTTTTTTTATCGACCCATGGGATAATAGTAATATAATTTTTATATTTTTTCAAATATGAATATTTATACATATTAGGATCGTTCGAATATAAATAAAAATGATTAATTCCTTGATCAATATGATGAATTAACCATTCTTCAAGATAATCCTGCTCATTTTTAAATATTGCAACAATACATATTTTATGTTTTGAAATATGCATAGTTGATAGATCAATATTTTTTTTGGCTTTATTGACATCAAAATGAATAATTTGTTTTGGAATATGTGATTCAGATTCATGATCAAAAGTTTTAAAGGCAATATGTCTCCAATTTTTTCCGTACATTCTATCTAGATAAGGTATTGGGTTATGTGGGCCCATAATTTCAAAATCATGAAATTTATATGGTCTTAATGGATAAAATTCTTTATCAGTAAAATAACTATTTGGCCATGTCATAACACAAAATTTGTTTTTATCTATTAAATTATTATGTTTATCTCTTGATAGTAAAAAAATATCGATAAATGGAAATTTATAATCCTTATTTTTTCCATCAATATTTTTTCCATTTAATAGATAAATTTTATATCCTCCCCACCAATAACCAATATCATAGCCTTGCTGATTAAGAATTGGTTTCAATGATAGAAATTTATTTTCATCATATGCCATTATATATAAATCAGCATCATCATCCCATGGAATTAAACCTTGATGTCTAATAGCCCCTAATAAAGTACCACCATTCATACAATAAGATATGTCATTTTTCTTAAATATTTTATCCACATTATATAACATTTGTTTTAATTTATCCATATCTTTCGAATTTATAATTAGATGTTTTTCAACTTTATATTCTTCTATATTTTTATCAAATAATAAATATATTACCAAAAGAAAAATTAGTATTATTAACATATAATTATTCATATAATTTATAATAGAAATTATTTAGAGTAATACTATAGACTATTCAACAGACTTAAAAAAGTTGAATATATTATACTATAATATTAATTTAATATACTATATCAAATTATGTTACCTAAAAAGAGAGTAGATTTAACTAGCTTAATTTCATATGTATTATCATTTGCTGAGAAAACAATTGATAATACAGTTTTAGAATCTATTTTCCCAGATCAAGTTAAAAGTAATGATGAATTTTCATTTAATTCATTGAATTATGGTAAAACTTCAAATATCTCTAATTTTCCAATAAAATTAAAATTAATCATGGATCCGTATTTAAAAGAAATAGTTAGACACGGTATTAATACAAAATTCGACAATGATATAGATTTATCACTTTATGCAAGTGTATTATTTCATGTTATTCCAAATTATCAAAAATTATCAGAACACGATCAATATGATTGTATTATTAAATTAAGAGATAAGTTGATAATTTATATTTCAAATAATGATAATATAAAATTCAATAACTATGGTGAAGAACTTGGGTGGGTTAAAAAAGATATTGTGGATTCATTAGTGAAATTTAAAACTAATAAGGTTACTCTTAAATTAATAGCAGATTATTTTTACTTGAATATTTTTCTGTTCAATGTAATTGAAGATAAAATTTATGTTGTTTCAGAAAATAACTCATATGATATGTTTCGAAAAAGTATTATGTTAGTATTAAACGAATCAACTTTTGAACCAATGGTTTATAATAATATTCTTATTTCAGAATATACTTCGGGACCTATTAAAAAATTAGTTACTGTTGATAAAAAATTTTTAGTCTTATTAGATACTAATCTGAAAGATTCAATTCCTGCACATTTTACAATTAGATTGTCAGATATATCAAAATATTTAAAAGAAGAAAATAAACCTGAACAGTCACAAGACACTGATAATCAGGAAAATGAATATGCTGAAGTTATTCCAAATGAATCTGATGCAAATGCTTATATTAAAGATATTGAAAGTACAGAAAAAGAAATTGTTAATAAACCACAACTTGTGTTTAATATATCACAAAAAATGAAGCTTAGTGAAATACAAGATATTGCAAAAAAATTAAATATTGATTTAAATAATGGACCAAAGAAAAAAACAAAAATAGAATTAATGAATGAAATAAATTCTGTATTAAAAAAATGAAAGCGTAATTTTAGCATATTTATTTTATTAAATATAATTATTATGAGCGTAAAATCATATGAATATAAACTTAATGACAAAAGATTAATTGATGCAAATGGCAATACATCAATACCGATTTATGAGAATGATTTAAAATATAAAAAATATAATAATATTGATATAAAAAGAGTTAATGGTGATATAAATTATGATAAAGACACAATTGAATATAGATTTTACGAATGTATAAAAGATAATGCCGTAACATTAGACTTAAGTCATTTAGATTTGTTATCTTTTCCTCATATTCCACAGAATATCATCAGTAATATTAAATACTTATTTTTATCAGAAAATAAATTATCACATTTGCCTGATTTGAGTCTTATGGAAAATTTAGTTGTTGTTGATTTATGTAATAATAATTTAGAGAGTGTACCTACTTTACCAATTGGAATTGAAGAACTATTGGTAATTAATAATAAAATTACAAATATTGATACTTTATCACAGTATCCTCTTTTAAAAAGATTAAATTGTTCAAATAATATGATTCACACAATACCAATTATTGATTCAATAGAAATATTAATTTGTGACAATAATAAGATTGAATATATATCACATAAACTACCAAAATTAATTAAACTTATGATTTCAAATAATAAAATAAAAATATTACCTAATTATGATAATTTGAGAATCCTTGAAATTGAAAATAATGCATTAGATAACATTAATGGTTGTAAAAATTTAGTGGAATTATATTGCAACAATACAAATATTAATAATTTATCTGGTCTTAATAAAATTGAAATTATTCATTGTTATAAAACCAGAATTACAAAATTAGAATATTTTGACACACTGAAAGAATTATTATGTGATTATAGAGCTGATATGACATTGTCAAAATATTATAAAATTATTAAATCAGATGTTTTTGATGAAATAATTGTTTTAATAAATTTTCAATAAAATTAATGAGTTTAAATAGATATAAAAATTATATCTATTTATTTTAATTAGATGGATCTCAATATTAAAGAACAAAAATTAGTTAGTGGTCAAGATATTTCTAAACAACCAGGATCAATTGTATATGATTTTGGAGGGGATGAAAACAAAAGTAAAACTTTACCAAACGCAACCCTCATTTTAGATAAAGTTATTGAAATATTAGAATGTATGAATACGGATGAAATGAAAGAACTTAGATCTCAAAATCAAAATTTATTTGAAAGTAAAATGGAAGAAAAATTTGAAGATTTTGCTTATCAATATTATGGTATATTTAGAATTCTTTTGAGTGGACAAGATATTTCACCACTCTTCATGATGCTTGGTGAAATTAATAAATGTAACACTGGAAATCAATCATATGATGATACTGAGAAGTCAGTGGGTAATTTTTTGAATAAATTTATTCCACAAGAATTAATGGATAAATTAAAAAGTGGTGAAATAAATTTAGATAAACCGAATAAACCAAATAAAAAAAAGAAAAAGAGACATATTAAAAACATTTAAGCAAAATCTAATTTTTTCTGTAAATTTGTAGTTGATTTTTTATTATTATCAACTATCTCTACTGTTGATTTTTTAATTGAATTTCTTTTTGATTTAAATTCTTTTACTTCTGGAAAGAAATTATCAATCCAATATTTTGATGCATTAATCTGTTTTTCCCTCCTTTGTGTATATTCCTCACCTCTATAGTTTTGCTTTTCAATAAAAGTAATCATTTCATTAATAGTTTTAAATTGTTTATTTGCAATTTCGATATTTATTTTAATTAATGCACTTTTAAATGAATCATCAAATTCAAATTCTGGAAATACATTAACAAGATTCAGATTTTTGTGTTTGTTCATTGTTTCTATTAAATTATTAATTTTTTCTATTTTAGTTTTTTTATCTTTTGGATCTGTAAAATTCATGCAAACAGCATATTTTTCAGAATTTGATGCACGACTCATTAAAGGTTTAACAAGATAAACATCTTTATAAAAGTTTTTAAGCATATTAATCATTTTTGCTGTTGTGGTTGTGAATGACTCATAAAATTTACAAACAAAATTACCACCTTTAGCCTGAATTTCAATTGCCATAACTATTTGTGATAAAATTAACTTTAATGCTTCTTGTTCCTGAATATTTTCATAGCCCCAATCAAATCCACCATCAGCTGTAACTAAATCGGCTTTTTTATCTTTAAAATTTCCACCAAATAAAATTCTTGTTTTTATATCTGTTAAATCACCATTATCTTTATCAGCAGCCCCACCAGACTGAGCTTTTGAATATGTTTTATGCATAACAAATCTAACTGGTTTTTCTTTTTCATAATATTTGACAAAATTTTCTTCTAATTTTGGAACATGTTTTTTAACATTTTCATTGTGAAGAGTAACCGCATAATATTTATCATTTTTAGATATTCCCTTCTCTGTAAACTTATCTCTATAAAACATTGTAGCTTGAATAAATGATCCAGGTCCTTCAGCTAAATGAGCAGAAACAAAATTCTTATTATCAATATCAACTAGATCAAACATAAAGAACAACTCCCATAATTTAAAAAATGCGCGACTTAGTATATTTGGTTTAGTTTTCAAATCAAAATATGATTTTGCAGTGTTATTTATATCTTGATCATAATCATCAACAGATCTTTCAAATTCATTGATAATATAATATACCTGTTTCTTTCCTTTAAATGATTCAACTATTTCCATTTTATCTTTGCTTTGATGAATGAAATGTTGAAATCCCCAAAAAAATGCAGAATAATCAATGTTTTTTGAAAATTCCGGTGATTCTTTATAAGTTAAAATATCTTTACTTTCATCTATCTGATGTGCAATCGGAAGATAATTTGAATTTGACATATATATATATATTATACTTTTATTCTTAAATTATTTTATTTGTTTATCAAATTTTTATATTTTAACAATTGCTTTATCATTTTGAGTAATAGTAAATTCTGGCGCAATATATTTTAAAATGTCATCTGCTAATGACCCATCATTAATGCTTGGAATGATTTCTAATGATGCTCTTAATTGACTAAACTCTGGTTCATCCGTTGATGAACTATTCTCTTTACAAAATTCGATTAAATTATCTTTAATGTACTTTAATGCTGGTTCAATAACTATTTTTTTAATTTTCACTCCTTTTTTATCATATGACCATATATCGTCATTATCCTTGCATGCTTCTCTAATGATATATGTTAATCTGGTTACATCTGTACTCCATAAAGATTGTTCTTTAGGTTCTTTTTTTTTATAAGTTTTAATAATATAGTCTCCAATAAAGTTAACTAATTTTTTATTATTATGATACATTGTAATAACATCAACAAGAGTCATTGTCTTGGCCTCCAGTAAATTAACATATGATTTCTGTGATTCTAAAACAGGTGTATTTGGATAATTTGTACAAATATAATTAAAATAATTAATGATCTGAGGACTTGTAAATGATTTTAACATCATTTCATATGTTTCAACCTGTTTTTGTAAAGTTGTAACTTTTTCTTTTAATGTTGTAACTTCCGTAATTGATATTTTATCTTGTATGTCTTTTTCTTTCAATAATTCCATTTTCGCACCACATGCTTTTTTATGGCGAGCCAGTGTACTAGCGCTGGAATAAGTGTTCTCACAATAAGGACATTGATATACATTTCTCTTTTCTATGCACGATTCATGCACGATACGAGCACCATTTGGCTTCTCTGATACTTTTTCTAAATGCCTTTTCGATTGATTGTGTCGCGTATAGTCTGTTTTCCTTGTGGATTTAAAATTACAGTTTGAACATATATATTTCGACATTATATTCTTAGACTATATAATTTTTTATATGGATACACACGAAAATTATGTGGCGGAATGTGGCGGAATTTACGCCACAAAGTTTTTATAATGACCACCTGATATACTTTCTATACAGATGTGTCGCGTGATATACTTTTTCCCATTCTAACTGTCATCATCAGACTACCTCAAACAATAAAAAATTATAATTTTCAATTTATAGAAAAAAATTAATTTTATCACCTTATTACAATTTCATTGTTTGAGGGTCTCAAAAAAAGTGTTTTTAAAAAAATTTCCCAGAGAAAGTGAAATTTTACACACACCCCCCGTGTGTAAAAATAAATTTTTACATTAGTATTACCAGAATAATGCAGATTATCATTCACTTTTATGTGAAAAATAACTTTAAAATATATATAAGCTGTCATATTCTAATATTTTATTATAAATATTTATATATATTATTCAATGAATGCATATTTTTATATTTCTGATTTTATTGAAATAGTTATCTGAATGGTTTTTAAGTTTCAATGCATCAGTCATCAAAATTGAATCATAATATTTGTATGAACTTTGTTAATTTTTATTATTGATTAGTTTTGCATACTTATGCATGATTTAATATTCACATAAACTAGAACATACCAATTTAATGGATAGAAAAGTATAACAGACACCTAATAAATTAGTATATAATTAAATATAACTTAACCACTAAATTGGTAAAAATTTGATAAAATAATAAAATAATTTAAGAATAAAAGATAAATATATATATATAATGTCTAAGATAGAAGATGTTCGAATCACAGGTTCATTTAAAGACCAACTTAATGCAACATCAATAAAGAATATTGAGAATTTATATAATAAAATAGATGTTGGAAGTGAGTTTGAACTTATATTTTTTAGAAATGAAAGAATGGGCCTTGAAAATTTTCTCAAGATGCTAGAATATTTAACATATAAAAGTACTGCAAAAAAACTAAAACTTGTTAATAGCATTAGTTTAGATGTTAGTTATACAAAAGCTAAAGGTGAAACATATAGGATCACAATTACTGGTATTGAGGCTATTAATAGATATATCAAGATGTTACATGTCAGAAAGAATCATGTCATATTTTCTGTTCTTATTGGATTACTTGAAACTGATCAATCTTTGAGTATTATAAAAAAAACAAAAGAAACTGAAAATATTTTGGACATTGATGATTTTGATATTCGAGTCAGATTATCGTCAGAAACAAAAATATCAAAAAAAGAATTAGATGAATTAAAGGAAATTAATGAAAAAGCTATGAATGACATTGTTTTCAGATATAAACAAAGAATATCTATCAGACTTGAAGATAATAATGATTTTAATTTTGGCATTGATTTAACAAATGTTAAGATGTCGAATTATATTAATAGACTTGAATCATCATCATCATCATACGAATTAGAAATGGATTTAACATCTAAAAAATCAAAAATCGATAAGAAATATCTTGAAACAATTTTTAATGAAACAAACACTATGTTAAAAATAATACAACAAAGTAATTATATTATTTCCAGATCATTACAAACTGAAGTATTGAGTAATTATGCTAAACTACTAGATGTGAAACAAGATAATATGATTTCATTGGCAGCAAGGAATCCACAATCACTTGAAGTACAACATATTGTAGATCAATTACCAAATAAGTATGCAGTAACAGATAAAGCAGATGGTGAAAGATATTTTTTGATGACTTATAATAATTATACTTTTTTGATCTCAAATTTACTAACTGTAAAAAATACAGGTATGATGCTAAAAGATTCTAAATTTAATGATAGTATTTTAGATGGAGAATTAATTTTTATCAAAAATATTAACAAATACCTATTTATGGCTTTTGATTGTCTATATAATGGAGGAAAAGATATTAGACCAGTAGCATCATTCTTGGAAAGATTGAGTAATGCTGATGAAATAATCGATAATTGTTTTGTAGAAAAAGATCACAAAAAATTTAAATTTGATGATTATCTCGGTCAAAAGAATGTTAAGTTTGATGCTAATGCAATTGTTAAATCATATAGTGAAGGCATTGTTGAATATTTTAACGCTTTGAACAATAATTTATCAAAAGAAAAATTTATGTTGGTTAGGAGAAAATTCTTTATTCCAGCCCTTGGTGGTCAGAATAATGAAATTTTCAAATATGCACAATTAATTTGGGATAAATATACAAAAGATAAGAATGTTCAGTGTCCATATATTTTAGATGGTACTATATTTCATCCATTAGATCAAAAATATACAACATCAGTTAAAGATTCTAAATTTGTGGAATATAAATGGAAACCAGCTGAAAAAAATTCAATTGATTTCTATGTTCAATATGAAAGAAATAAAGAAACTGGTAATATTGTTACACTTTATGATAATTCAAGAGAAGAAGAAGAACAATTACATAATAAACCATATAGAGTTTTAAAATTATTTGTTGGTAAATTCATTAAAGATATTGAGAAACCTATATTATTTGAACCTGAAAAAGATTCTGTTAAATATCTAGCTTATATTTTCTTAATGAATGGTGAAGCTAGAGATATTGAAGGTAATATTATTCAGGATAATACAGTTGTTGAATTTTATTACAACAATGATCCAAATATTCCAGATAGACACAGATGGGTCCCAATGAGAACCAGATATGATAAAACAGAGTCAGTTCAAAGATTTAGAAAGAAATATGGAAACTATGCCGACGTGGCTTATAAAGTATGGCGATCAATTAGAAATCCAATTTTACCAAATGATTTTGAAACATTGGCTAATGATACATTATATAATAAACATATTGATATTTTAAGAGGAAAAATTGATCATAGTGTTATTATGAGTGAAGCAAAAGAAAATATATATTATCAGAAAATTACAAACTTGGGAAAGCCAATGAGAAATTTTCATAACTACATTAAATCTATTTTATTGTATTCGTATATTAATCCACGATATGAAATCAATGGGAAGAATCATACAGTTTTGGATATTGGTACAGGCAGAGGGGGAGATCTTATGAAGTTATATTATGCGACAGTATCACTCTTTGTTGGCATTGATGTTGATCTCAATGGCCTCATTTCACCAGTCGATGGTGCTCTCAGTCGATATAATCAGCTTAAAAAAACTCATCCAAATTTTCCAAAGATGTTTTTCGTTCACGCGGATGGAAGATCACTCTTGAATTATGATGATCAATTAAAGACTTTAGGTGGGATGAGCCCAACAAATCAAAAATTGATGAATCAGTTCTTTTCTAAGGATAAAAGTAAAAGAACACAATTTGATCGTATTAGTTGTCAATTTGCGGTCCATTACTTTTTGGAATCAGAAACAACTTGGAACAATTTTACACAAAATGTAAATGATTATCTATTACCAGGAGGATATTTACTTTTAACAACTTTTGATGCTGATAGAATTATTGATGTTATTGGAGATAAAAATCAGTATACTGTCTATTACAATGATGAAAAAGGAGATCGACATATACTTTTTGATATAGTCAAAAAATATGAAGGTATTAAGAAAGGTGATGATATTGGTCTTGGTATGACAATTGATCTTCATAATAGTCTTTATTCTGCTGATGGTGTATATATTCCAGAATATTTAGTTCAGAAGAAATTTATACAAAAGGAATTATTAGAAAGATGTAATTTGGAATTAGTCGACAGTGATCTATTTGAAAATCAATATCTTCTCAATACAGACTTTTTCAGAGAATTTTATAAATATGAGAGTAAGGCCGAAACAAGAAAATTCTTTTCTGATGTAGCACAATATTATAATCAAAATGAATTTAATAATGCATGTTATAAATTAACAAGACTCTATCGATATTATGTTTTCAGAAGAAAAGATATTATTAAAGAAGAAACACCTAAAAAATCAAAGAAAACAAAGGGTGGTGTTCTCACAAATCAATTGACACAAGAAGATTTATCATTCAGTGAAATGCCAGAATTATTCAATCCATCTAGATTTATTAGAAAACATCCTGGTAAAATAATTGACTATAGTTTTATGTCTTCAGTTCATAATATATTAATAAATCATGAAGTCATACCTAAGACGGTTTCAATGATGCAATTTTATAATGATATTGGATTTGATGTTTGTAATGATAAAGACATAAATAAAAACATCATTTCAAAACTTGGTAAGAAACTAATTATTAAACATTTAATAGATAATAGTGAGGGAACTGAGTCAGAAGCTGTATTAAATGGAGTTAATTTTATCATTGTATCTAAAGATTGTGATAATGAAGATAAACCTAAAATTGATAAATATAGCTTTAATAATAAAGTACCAAATATAATGCTTTATTATGATGGTATGAAATATTGGCCACTATATGAGACCCAAGAAAATAAAATTAAAGGAATGTTTGAAAGTGATAATGATATTATGACCAAATTATTTTAATTTCATATTATTAAAAATTGATTTATAATCCATATAAAATTAAATATCTTATATGAATTATTTAATAAAATGGAGTCACGAATACCTATCGCATTGATTGTCGCCATAGATATTAGGAATGGGATTTCTAAAAATAATACAATTCCATGGAAAATTAAGGAAGATAGTAATTTTTTTCAGGATGTTACTAAAAGACAATATGAAAAAAATAAATCCAATGCAGTAATTATGGGAAAAAATACATGGAAGGCTTTGCCAGATGACTATCGAGGATTGAAAGATAGAATTAATATTATAGTTTCATCAACAATGAATAAAAATGAATTAGATAAAGATAATATGACCGGAACACCAAGTTATATAGTACCCACTTTAGAAAAAGCCATTAATTTGTGTCAAAATGAACTTGATTTAGGAAAAATTTTTATTTGTGGAGGATCACATATTTATGAAGAAGCGATAGTCAAACATCAAATTGATGAATTTTACATAACAAAAATATATCATGACTTTTTATGCACAAATCAATTTCCCATTGAATTAATTATTCATAATAGTAGCCATTATATGACTAATTTCAAATTACATAAATCAACACTTTTCAAAGTTGCTGATCAAAATACTAATAAATTATATGATGTAGAATTTTGCAAATATTATAACAAAGATATACAATTACCAAAACATTTTATGAATACAAGTGAACATCAGTACTTGGATTTAATGGAGTATGTATTAAAAAATGGTCATTTTAGACAAACAAGAAACAGCAAAACATGGTCTGTTTTTGGAAAAACATTAGAATTTGACTTAGGCCAAGGCTTTCCAATTTTATCAACTAAGAAATTATTTTTCAGAGGTGTATTTGAAGAATTACTTTTCTTTTTAAAAGGAGATACAAATGCCCAAAATTTATCTGAAAAAGGTGTTAAAATTTGGGATCTGAATACAACAAGGGGGTTCTTAGATTCAGTAAGATTAAATCACTACGATGTTGGTGATATGGGTCCAATGTATGGTTTTCAGTTTCGCCATCATGGTATCCCATATCGTGGTATGAATGAAGATTATAATGGATTAGGTTTTGATCAAATAGATTACTGTTTGAATCTTTTAAAAACAGATCCATATAGCAGAAGAATTGTTATGACTAGCTTCAATCCAGCACAAGCCAGAGAAGGAGTCTTGTATCCATGTCATAGTCTTGTTATACAATTTTATGTTGAAAATAACAATAAATTATCAGCATCCGTATATAATAGATCACAGGACTATTTATTGGGTTCGCCATTTAATCTATGTATGGCTGGATTATTAGTTCATATGTTTTGTGAAGTCATTAATAATGATCCAAATTATAAAAATGAAAAATATTTGCCTGGAAGACTTATCATGAATTTAGGTGATGTTCACATTTATGAAGATCATTATAGTGAATCCATAAGGCAAATTTTAAGGGATCCGTATGATTTTCCCAAATTAATTTTCAATAGAAAAGTTATAGATTTAACGGATTTTAAATATGAAGACTTAGAATTATTAAATTATGAATGTTACCCTAATATAATTGCAAAAATGATTGCATAAAAATACCTAAAAAAATATTATATATAATCATATTATTTATAATGTCAACTGATCTGGGAATTCAATTAACATTGGATGAATTGGCAAAATACAAACATTTAAACCAAGATATGCACCCAGAATTAGTAGAATTTTATAATAAAAATAAAAATAGATTTAATAAACAATATAAGAAACAGAAAACATCTAAACCAGTATTAACACCACAACCTAAAAAACAACAAAAAACAGACGACGAACAACTTTATTCTGAATTTAGAAGTATTTTAAATAAATTAACTGAAACTAATTTTGAGGTATTATCTAAAGATTTAATGTCACTGAATATTACAAAAAGAGAACATTTAACTACACTTGCAAATCTTATATTAAAAAAGGCTATATTAGATAAAAAATTTTGTCCAATTTATGCAAAATTATCGAGACAATTAGCAAGTTGTCATATTACAGAAGATAAAAAAATTTATTTTCGAGATTTGTTGGTTAATGAATGTCAACAGATATTTAATTCATGTATTTCATATGATCCAAATAATATAACTACACAAGAAATATCAAAAGAAAAAGCAACTGGATGTATACGATTTATTGGTGATATTTATAATCATAGTTTATTAACTGATAAAATAATTAATAGTTGTTTTTTATTACTCCTAATGAAAGTAAATAGTTCTAATGGTTATATTGTTGAATGTCTTTGCGACTTATTAAAAACATCTGGAAAACAATTTATATCAAAAAGACCACAAGAATCAGAAATGGTATTTCAAAAAATAGATGAAGCCATTAAATCAGGTAAGTTATGTAATAAAGATAGATTTGCATTAATGGATATGATTGATTTCAAAAAGGCAAATAAATTTTAATATTATGTATTATATAGATGAATATAATACTTGAATACATAAACAAAAGAAAAGGGATTTTTGTTGGATCTCTTATTTTTGTAAATATTGTTACATTATTATTCAAATTATCAACATATAAGGCACTTATTACTATAATTGAATCAAATAGTAATATACTTCCATTTTTTGTTACATTATTTATTATTCATATGATTCAAAATTTAACAAAATATACATTAAGTAAATTAATATCAAGCGGTATTAAGGATTTATTTACAAAAGTAACAAAATCAATTATGTATAATAAAATGGAATTTTATGGAAGAAATGTTGATATTCAAAATAAAATATCACATATATGGCACAATTTTAATAACATTGAAAACTTGATGGAAAAATTAATTATTGATTTGCCAAAAATCATAACTTTTATATGTTATTATATATATACTATTTATCAACTATATCCACATGGATTACTTTTTATTCTACCCGTAAATTTGTTAATTATATTTGCTCTCCATCAATTTTCTAGAAAGCAAAATAAATTACAGAGAAAAAGAAATACATTAGATATTGAAGTTAAAAATAAATTACTTGAGGCCACATCAAATATAGAATTTGTGAAAATGAATAATCGAGAAGATCATGAAATTAATAGAATTAATGAATCATATGATAAATATATATCAAATAAAATTCAGGATAAATTAATTGGATTTTGGATAGATTTACTTTATTTAGTTTTTAATGAATTTTTGACTGTGATTATCTATTTGATTGGTACTATTTATATGATCAATGGAAAACTTAATCCACTTGAATTACTCTATGTTTCTATGAATACTAGTAGTTTTTGTATTCAAACAATGGAATTGAAAGATATACTTATGAAAATAACACCTAAATTAGAAATTTTACATAATATTCTTGATACAAAATGTGAAGATGTTAATAAAAATACAGATCTAGATAAATCACAAGAATTATTTAGTAATGGTGATATTAATTTTAATAATGTAACATTTTCATACGATAGTTCGATAAATGTTATTAATAATTTTACATGTGATTTTAAAGGCAATAAGATTAATTTATTACTTGGTCCTAATGGTTCCGGTAAAAGCACAATTGTTAAATTGTTATTAAGACTGTACGAATTGAAAGAAAATGATGATAATACAAATGCCATATTATTTAATAATATAAATGTTAACAACATCAATCTCAAAGATTTAAGAAATAAAATCTTTTTAGTAACTAATGAACCAAGGCTATTTGATGGAACAGTAATGTATAATATTAAATATGGTAATGAACATATACCAGATAGTAGAGTTGTTGAACTATGTGATGTTATCTATTCGCGAGATTGGTTATTAATAAATAAAAATAAACAGGTTGGATTCAAAGGAAAAAATCTATCTGGAAGTGAAAAGAAAAAAGTTCAATTAATTAATGCATTATGTCGAGATGCGGAAGTATTAATTTTTGATGAACCAACTAATACATTGGATTCAACAGGTATTGAATGGTTTAATCAATTTGCTAAACTTTTAAGAGATAAATACAATAAAACAATTATTATTATTACTCATGATTTACGTCTTAAAGATTTATCTGATAATTTAGTAGATATTACTCTAAAATAATACCTACATAAAATTCATTGTTATTTCTTAAAACAATGAATTCGTTTTTCTTAATATATTGGATAGTTGAATAGCTGAGTATTATGGTATCATCTATTATTTTAATAATTGTTACAATATCATAAATATTCCTACAAAAAGACATTAATTTTGATCCTTCTTTCAATTCATTTTTATCTTTGAGTAGAATTTTAAAAATCGTTTTAAAATTTATTAAATGATCAGAAGTAATAAGCATCATGTGTTTCGATATATTTATATTAGCTTCTGAATTAATAATTATTGTTCCTGTTTCATTTTGGTATAAATACTTACATGGAATTTGCTTTTTATGAATTGACATAATTTCAACTGTGTAAAAAGAATTATTATATGGCCCAATCATTAACTTATTTCCTATTTTAATTTTGCCTTCATTGACATATCCAATTAATACAGTTCCCATATCCGGAATGACTATTATGTCATTAATAATAAATTCTGTTGTTTTATTAATTTCTTCTTTTAATACTTTATTAGGGTTGATATCTCTTATTAAATTTTTAATAGTATGTATACCTTCACCAGTTATATTTGAAATGGCATTTTGCATATTAATATTAGAAATATCTTTCTTTGTATATATTTTAGTATAATTGATTTCTAATTTTTCACATAAATTGATATGCAGTTTAGTTATTGGATTATCCATATCAAGCAAACTGACAAAAATGAAAACATGATCAGGTCGATGTGCTGTTAATCCAAACAAAGTTGTTTTAATATATTTAAAATTACCTGGAAGATCAATGAAATTAATAATTTTATTTGAATTTTTAATAATATATTCCCATGAGTAAATGAAATTACTATTATAATTTATGTATTTATTATCATTATCATGACCAACGATCTCGTGTTTTATACTAGATGTTATACCATTTTGTTTCTCATGATCATGTCTTAAAATATTACTTCTTGCTAAACCATTTCCATCATCTTTAATATCATATGTTAATGTTCCAAGAAATGTACTTTTTCCAGAGTCTGATGCACCTAAAAGAGCAATAGTAATTTCATTTCCTGATATGTAATCATCTAGTTTTTGAATAGTTAATTTAGCATATAAATATTTTTGATCGATTTGTGTTGAATACATACTTGCACCGCATAATTTTACTATTTTGATGAAATTTTTGATTGATTGGTTTAATTCATCAATTGATTGGTTACTTAAATTTCCATCATCTTCAATACCAATATAATAAATAGCTTCATATTTTCCAGTCAATTGTTTACCTTCATCTAATCTCCATAAAAGTTGGGTTTTAAATTTAACAAGTTTTTCTGGAATTCTTAAAATATCGTTTGATATTTGCCTTTTATATTCTATATTACCTTCTTCTATTTCTTCAGGAAATTTCTGAAATATATCCATTACTAATGATATAATAATATAATCTAGTTAATAATATCATGATAAATAATCAATTTTTTAATAAGAAATGCATAGTAAGAAAAGTTTCATAAGATTCTGTTTAATTTTAATTCAAAAATCATTATATTGAAATATCTAGCTTAATACTTTTCAACCATATTTCGTTTGATGGTTAGTAAAATGATTGCTATTATTATTGTTTAATTATATTTCATATAGAATAATTATTTATTATTTTATGGCTGGTCAAATTGATTTATTATGGTATTATGCAGAATAATATATAAGACAACGCATTTATCAGCAAAATTATTTAATAAAACTCAATTAGAATAATAATTTATTATATTATGATACAGTTTTGTTTGCAGATGCGCGAAGTCTGATAGGAAATATACATATAATCTGTAGAAAAATTAGGTATATACACTTTTTATAATTCATACATGAACACAGATAGAAATTTATTAAATTGAATTATTTAATAATCAATATAGGAATTATCTTATTATACTACGCGGCTGCACATCAACACAGTATACCTACGTTGAATTTATGGTACATCGTAGTGGTATAATGTTGTAATATTTCCGCGTAACACCATCTAAAATAATTAATTTATAT
>Ga0209668_10000158_pt1 | contig 28080 bp, 22 predicted proteins | sample FrelakmetPLP11PL_FD_187150 | JGI IMG/M metagenome (GOLD analysis project Ga0209668, IMG submission 187150) | Freshwater lake sediment microbial communities from the University of Notre Dame, USA, for methane emissions studies - PLP11 PL (SPAdes)... | ecosystem: Environmental > Aquatic >...
TCCCCCGTGGTCGCCCGCTTTTGGGCAGATTGCGAATTTTACCGGAGCCAGGGCATCCACAGCGGGCTGCCCCTGCAAAACATCGCGAATTGCCCGGTTTTGATTATCTGATCTTTTGGAGATTCCCATGAAATACCAGGTTGTTATCGGACTGGAAATCCACGTCCAACTCCTTACCAATACCAAGATCTTCTGCGGCTGTTCCACCCGCTTCGGCGCGGAGCCCAACTCCCAGACCTGCCCGGTCTGCCTCGGCCTCCCCGGCGCCCTGCCGGTCCCCAACAAGGTCGCCTGTGAATGGTGTCTTAAATTAGGCCTGGCATTGGGTTGTTCGATTAATGAGGAGACATTTTTTGAACGGAAGAACTATTTTTACCCGGATTTACCTAAAGGTTACCAGATTTCGCAATATGATTTGCCTTTTGGATACAATGGATTTCTGGAGGTTGAATTATTTGGAGATAGTAAGAGGATGAGAATAAATCGTGTACACATGGAAGAGGATACTGGTAAATCAACGCACAATAACAAAGAGACATTACTAGACTTTAATAAATCTGGTGTTGCATTAATGGAAATTGTTACGGAGCCAGACTTTAGGGATGTAAAAGAAGTTAATGCTTTTGCGAAACGACTTAAGCTCATGGTGAGGTATTTGGACATCAGTAGCGCTGATATGGAAAAAGGGCAGATGCGTTTTGAACTTAACATGTCATTACGACCTCTTGGTATGAGTGGTCTACCAAGTTATAAGGTTGAGGTTAAAAATATTGGATCTATTTCTGTTTTAGAGAAAACTATAAACTATGAGTACAAAAGACAGTCGGATATTCTAAATGGAGGAAAAATGCCTAGACAGGAAACTAGGGGGCTTAGAGATATGACTGGCGCGACTCATGAGCAAAGAGTAAAAGAAGGGGCTAGTGATTATAGATATTTTCCTGAACCTGACATACCTCCTATTATATTATCGGACAGTTTAATAGAAGAAATCAAAAAGTCGCTTGTGGAGTTACCACAGGATAAAAAAGTAAAATATATAAGCATCTATGGTATGGAAGGAAATTTGGCAGAGACTTTAATTTCTACAAAGCCTAGAGCAGATTGGTTTGAAGAATCTATTAGGGGAATTGAGGATAAAAAAATTATCTTGGAGATTGCTAAATGGATTGTCGGGGATTTATCATCACTTATGAAGGCAGGAAAAATCAAATTCTCTGATTTATTGTTTAAACCTGGTGATCTTGCAAATTTAATAATAATGCTTAATCAAGGAAAGATCTCTGGCACAATGGGTAAACAAATATTACTCGAGATGTTTAAGACAGGTAAAAATCCAGAAAGTATTATTATAGAAAAAAATTTAGAAATTATTATTGATGAATCGGAAGTCCAGGCATTTGCTCAAAAAGTTGTAAAAGATAATCCGAAAGTTGTAATGGATTTGGTAAAAAATCCAAATGCCATTAAGTATTTAGTCGGTCAGATGATGCGAGAAAGCAAGGGGAAGGTTGATCCGCATATTGCTGAAAAGGTATTGAGAAAGACATTAAATTTGTTATAGTGATAGGTAATGAAAAAGATATTTATTCTAATATATTTTCTAGTACTGGCAAGCATAACTGTTATTGCGCAGACTAGTACTACAGATTCGGAATATACAAATCCGGATGATTTAGTTGAATTTGCTGATCAAGCATTAAAAGTAGAGATTCAGACATTAAACCAAGAATACCCATCAAAAAACATCGGTTTTAAAGCGATAATCACTTCAGAAATAGATTCTGGTAGAGCTGCCATACAGTGGTATTATTCGAGTTCGTATTTTAAAGTTGTCGGAGAGAGTAAAGAGAACGTTACAGTTACGTCTAATGCAAAAACTGAAGTAACAAAATATTTCACACCAATTATTGTGCCAAACGAAAAAAATCAACTAGGCTTTTATACAATAGGCTTTAAAGTGTCCGCGTTAACTTATGAGAGAAACTATCTTACAATAGCAAAGAAGAATTTTATGATGGATGGAAATTTCCAATTGATTCCGTTAACTGATTATTATAGGCAAGCAAAGACAGAATTTGATGTAAATAAGATGCTCACTTCTCTTTTAATCGCTGGTAGCATAATGTTAGTTATCGCGTTTATTCTTGGCCGTTTCCTAAAATTCGTAAACACCAAGGATGTAGAAAAGTGAAATGGACATATAAAGAAAAACTTCCAGCTGGACATGAACTATTAGAATATGGCGACCTTTTGGCTCAGATTTTATTTAATCGGTCTATTACATCAAGTCATGAAGCAGAAAAATATTTGCATCCCAGTTTAAACGATATTCCGGACTCAGGATTACTTCCGAATGCAAAAAAAGTTGCAAAAGGAATTCTAAAGGCAATAAAAGAACACCAAAAAATATATATATACGGTGACTATGACGTCGATGGTATTTCATCGACTGCAATTCTTTTTGATTTTTTGTATCGCGAATTAAAAGCAAATGTCATACCTTATATCCCTAATAGATTCGATGAGGGATATGGACTTAATAAAAAAGCAATACAGCATATTAAAAGCGAAGGTGCTACATTAATTATTACGGTTGATTGTGGAATAAGAGATTCTGAATTGGTAAACGAATTTGCAGATGAGAATTTACAGTTCATTATCACAGATCATCACGAAATTCCATCCGAAGGAATATATTTTAATAATTATGTGACTGTTGTTCATCCTGGTTTAGCAAATAGCAAATACCCAGTAAAATCTATATGTGCAGCAAATGTGGTTTGGAAAATAGTATGTGAACTTGTAAAGAAATCAAAAATTAAATTTGACCCAATGCATTATATTGATCTTGTCGCGTTAGCAACAGTTTGTGATGTTATGCCGCTAATAGGCGAAAACCGTGCTATTGTTAAATATGGTTTGGATGCACTAAAAATAAGTCCAAACAGAGGATTATCAGAGATATTAACTAGAAATTATCTGGATTTAAAAAAATTAGATGCTTATCATTTTGGCTTTGTAATTGGACCAAGATTAAATGCTGCAGGTAGAATGGAAGATGCTATAACAGGCTTAAAACTACTTACAAGCAGAGATAATAAAGTCATTACGGTTTTAGCAGAGAAGCTCGAATCACTAAACAGGGAGAGACAAGTCCTTACAATAAAGTATTTAGAAGAAGCTGTTTTACAAGCAGAAACGCAAATTAAAAAGGGGCAAGTTCTTATATTTGTCGTTGGGAAGAAATGGTCTGAAGGTATAATTGGTCTTGTTGCCGGTAAGCTTAACGAGAAATACAATCTGCCAGTGATAGCGGTATCGGATGATTCTAAACAAATAAAAGGGTCAGCGCGATCGGTAAAAGGATTTAACATTACAAATGCAATATCTCAGTATGCAGAGATGCTAGAAAGATACGGTGGTCATAGTCAGGCTGCAGGATTTACAGTAAAAAAAGGATTTTTAAATAAATTTAAAAATTCAATTCAAAGATATACTAAAAAGGAAATAGACATTAAAAGTATGGAAAAAATGATAGAGATAGACAATGATATCAATGAAGAGGATATTGACCTGTCATTGGCTTACAGACTTTTTGAATTTAAACCTTTTGGCTTTGGAAATCCAACCCCAATATTCAGACTCCATAATATTAAGGTTTCAAAGATATTTAGAATGGGAAAGGAACGTCAGCATATTAAAATGTTTGGTCTAACAGAAAAGGGTAAACAAATAGAAGCAATTGCATTTAATAGGCCTGATTATATTGATATAATGTCAGAAACAAAGCAAATAGATATGGTTTGTACGGTTGATGTTAATGTATGGAATGGGGAGGAAACATTGCAGTTTAATATTAAGGACGTAAAGTCATCAAATGAAGAGTAAAATTACAGAATTGTTAAGCAAATTTGATAAAAATTTCTACAATATTTTATTATGGTTTTTGGTAGTTTTAAACATAGCACCAATTCTTGCGCCTATATTTGCTTGGATGGGACTGACATTGCCTGCTCAAGCGATTTACTTCGTATATTCATTCTTTTGTCATCAATTTGATTGGCGAAGTTTACACATACATGATTTTCAATATGCATGGTGTGTTAGGGATACATTTATATGGCTAAATATACTTGTAGCAGCTGTAATTACAAAAAAATATAAGATCAAGGGTTTGAAGTGGTATTGGTTGATTCCATTCCTAGTACCGATAGCACTGGATGGGGGAATTCAAACAATCGCAACAATACTTGGCATATTTAATTCTGAGCCAACTTACATTAGTACCAATTTGACCAGAATGATAACAGGATCAATTTTTGGTATAGGTTTTGGGTTTTGGATAATGCCAGGATTTAGAGACAATACGTATTCTAATGACAATAGGGCGCGGTTCCCTTTTAAGCGTATAGTTTTTTTGTCAATGCTTTTTATACTTAATATAGTTATCTATATTTTATTGATACAACTTTGGAGTATCAGTTCTATAAAATATATGCCATCCAATTTTCTAGACTATTCAGTAAAAACACCAGCTAATACAAACGACTGGTTTACAAGACGGGGACACGCGGTGTAGATTTTTTACAAGCCGAGCGGAAAGTATCTTACTAACTTTTCCACGTCCTTTTCAACTTGCCTGATTACTTTAGATCGCTTTACCATACGCATGAATGTTTCAAAATTTTCTCCTGCCCAGGGGCGAATCTCTTCAACCACAGCATTCATTAGTTTGGCAATTTTTCTCATTTCAGGTTCCTTCATGCCCCTTGTTGTTACAAAAGGTGTACCCAATCTTATTGCTGAGGGGTCGGCTGGTGTTCTTGTTTCTCCGGGCATTGTATTCATATTAAGAACTATACCTGCAGTATCCAAAGCCTTAGCAGTATATTTGCCATAAACACCTTTGCTGGTCATGTTTATTAAGACTAGATGCTTATCTGTCCCATCCGATACAATAGTAAATCCATATTTTTTAAGTTCTTGTGCTAGGGCTTTAGCATTTTTAATAACTTGTCTACTATATCTTTTAAAATCGGGTCTTAACGCTTCACCGAGGCCCACACATATCCCGGCGATGTTGTTATTAAATGGTCCGCCTTGCAATCCCGGAAGAATAGCTCTATTAATCTTTTGGATCAAATATTTGTTAGCTAATATTATTGCTCCTCTACCAGCTCTTAAAGTCTTATGTGTCGTCATTGTGACAATATCTGCTATTCCTACTGGAGATTTTAAAACGCCTGAGCCAATAAGACCTGCCTCGTGTGCGATGTCTGCCATATATAAAGCGCCGCATTTCTTTGCAATTTCTTTCATCCTTATATAATCAATATCTCTTGGATACGCAGTACCACCTGTAATAATGAGTTTTGGTTTGTACTTAGTAGCTATCTCTTCTATTTCGTCATAGTCAAATAAGCCGGTTTTGGGATTAGTTTTATATTGAATCACTTTATACAATTTGGAGGATAAATTTACTTTTTGATCACCTCCAAAATATATTCTATCTGTTGGGGATGTTGTTTTGGCTTTATCATATGACCAACCATGAGATAAATGACCACCATCAGGTAGAAACATTCCCATCATTAGATCGCCAGGTTTTAGAACTGCAAGATAAACCGCTGTATTGGCGTTGCTTCCCGCCAATGCCTGAATATTTACGTCCCAATCCTTGGGTAATTTAAAAAGCTTCCTTGCTCTAGTAATAGCTAATGTTTCTAATTCATCAACTACCTTATTTCCCTCATAATATCTTTTTCCTATATTACCTTCCGCATATTTATGCATAAAGACAGAACCAACGGCTTCTCTCACGGATCGAGAAAAAAAGTTCTCGGAAGGGATTAATTCCAATTGATTAGTTTGTCTTTTTTCTTCGGCCTTAATTAAATCGTAAACAGCCTTATCGGTTTTCTTTAGGTAGGATGAGTTCATCTAAAGATGTTAAAATGTAAAAATGTTTTTGATAAATGCAGTATAATATAATTTATGTGGCTTGTGTAAATTTTATGAAAAAAGTTGCAATTGTCGGAGGTGGAGTACTAGGGCTTAGCTTGGCCTATTTTCTTTCTAATAAACAAATTCAGGTTGATATTATAGAAAAGAATGTTGACGTTGGGGGGTTAGCGAGTGGATTTCGCGTAGAAGGAAGTTATTTAGAAAGATACTATCATCACATTTTTAAAAGTGACACTGAAATTCAGAAATTATTTAATGATTTAGTAATAGGTAAAAGTCTCCACTGGATAAAATCAAACGCTGGAATGTTTTATAACAACAATTCTTACGACTTCTCAACATCCTTAGATTTATTAAAGTTCTCTCCCGTCAGCTTTTTTGGGCGTATTAGAGCGGGCCTTGTGTCAATGTTTTTACTACGAGCAAAAGACTATAAAAAATTTGAAAACATTTCGGCAATAGACTGGTGTAACAAATATTATGGGAAAGAGTTCACGAATATAATCTGGAAACAGCTTTTATTGGCTAAGTTCGGGAATGAGTACTACGATAAAATTTCTATGGCATGGTTATGGACACGAGTGCACGATAGATCCAGTTCAAGAAAAGGTATAATGCATGAATACTTGGGATATCCGGATGGCTCATTTAAAATATTTATAGATGCTCTAAAACAATCAGTAAAGTCAAAGGGCTGTAATATATATTTAGGTTCGGAAGTAATAAAACATAATATTTATAATGAAAAACATCAGATTCTTATTAGAACACCAAATGGTGAACTAAAAAACAAATACGACAGCGTTATAGTTACAGGTACTCCAATATCTTTTTTGAACACATTTAGTATAGGAAAGAAGTACAAAGAAAAGCTTTTAGGAGTAAAATATTTAGGGGCGTTGTGCTGTGTATTGGAGTTAAATCAACCCTTTACAAAATATTACTGGCTCAATATAGCTGATCCAAAGGCGCCATTCACAGCTGTAGTTGAGCATACGAACTTTGTTGACAAATCCTTATTTGCAAATAAATCAATCCTATATATTGGGAAGTATCTTAAATCTAGTGATAGACTATTTAATCTATCTAAATCAGAATTACTAGATTTAAATATCGAGTATTTAAAAAAGATAAACAAAAACTTTGACAAATCATGGATTATTAATGAATACTATTTTAAGTCGGAATATGCTCAGCATATTGTCCCAGTCGGTTATAAGCCTTTTGATTATGCCACTGGTGTTAAAGGGTTATACTATGCTAACTTTAGTCAAGTATATCCGCATGACAGAGGAATGAACTATGCTATAGAACAAGCTAAGTATTTATCAGAATTATTATTTTAAAAAGATGTTTGGAGAATTGGGGAATGAAATTTTCAATATAATAATTTGGTATGGGGTTTTCCTATTATTAGGAGTTGCGACTTTACCGTTAATAAACAAGTATTTTTCAGAGTGGAAAGATAAAGGATATGGGATTTCAAAATTTATAGGATTAGCGATTGTGACGTTACCATTATGGTTCTTATCGAACTTTAAGATAATTCCTTTTACACAAACGACTGTAATATTTTTCCTCGTTGGATATATAGGTTTAAGTGTTTGGTACGCATGGAAAACTAAATATACGCTTACTAGATCAACAATAAAAATTATTATTTTTGAAGAAATACTATTTCTACTAATATTCATGTTGTGGACTTTTATTAGATCAACTAATTCACAGGTAGAAGGTACGGAAAAAATGATGAATATTGCTTTTATGAATTCAATATTTAGAAGTGAGTATTTCCCTGTTGTCGATCCTTGGTACTACGGCGGCTATATAAATTATTATCATATTGGGCATTATATGTTTACATTTGTCTCTAAGTTGACAAATATACCTATTTCCTTTGCCTATAACTTCGCATTAAATACAATCGCTGGTTTTTCGTTTATTGCAACCTTTTCGATAATTATAAAATTGATAAATTCCACATCAAAGGCGAAGCTAAAAGGTTCAATCTTCGCGGGGCTTTTGGGCGCTTCTTGGATGTGTTTTGGAGCAAATTTCCATTACTTATATAAGTGGATTGAAGCGGTGTTTTCAAGTAAAACTTTTGAGTATTGGTTTCCTGAAGGAACAAGAATTATTACAAATGTGATTGATGAATTTCCTGGCTACAGTATACCTCTAGGGGATTTACATGGGCATTATTTAGGAATGCCATTTCTGATTATTATGATTGCTCTATTAATAGTGTCGTATGAAATTAAAATTGGCACAAAAGAAAAAATAAGATTTAATCTAACTATATCTATACTAGTTTGTGTATTGTACGGGATTAACAGCTGGGATTTTATAACAACGATTTTTATGTTCTCAGTTGTACACGCCTACCAAGTATTCATAACGTATAAAAAATGGCAGGATAGAATATTAGTTTTTTTAGTAACGACAGCATCCTTGTTAGTCATAGGCTGTATTTTTTTAATCCCTTATTTGATTAATTTTCATCCGCCCGTAGGTGGCATAGGTATTGTTCCAATAGGTCAGACGAGTGAGATCCTGCCATGGATACAAATGTGGGGGACATTTGTTTTGATTACTTTTATGTATTTTTTAACAAGAACATTTTGGCATAGAAATTTATTATTAAGAATAATTTCACTTTTCGGGCTCTCATTAGTCTTCCTAATTCCTATTATTGGAAAAGTAAAGTCACTATATACTGTTGAAGGCTTTATGAATTTTAAATTGGTAGATAATTACCAAAATCTCATAGGTGACTGGATAGTTGCAATTATATCTATAGCAGTATTTATATCTTTATTATTGGCTTTATTTAAGTTTTTAAGGATCACGATACAAGTAAAAGCAGATAGATACGAAACCTTTGTAAATCTCATGCTATTTGTGTGTTTTGCGCTCTTGTTGGGTGTCGAGATATTATTTGTCCAGGATATATTCTACAGGAGTAATCCGCCATATTTCAGAACAAATACTGTTTTCAAATTCTATTATCACACCTGGATCATATGGGCAATTTTATGCAGTTATTTTTCATATAAAATTTTTGATACTTATTTGTCGAGTAAATCGATTAAGTTAAAAGTAATAGGGTCATTTTTGTCCTATATAATAATAATTTTATATATAGGTTCTATCGCGTATGCATTTGACAGTATTCGCGATTTTTATCCTTTTTTGAAATATGACAATAATAAATATGCGAGTTTACAAGAATTAACTAGTGCTGATGCTGGGGATCATATCAAAATCTATGACTCTATTGATGGGAACGATTATATCAAGGATAACCATCCTGGGGATTATGCCCTAATGCAGTGGTTTAATAAAAATGTGCAAGGACGACCAACGGTAGTAGAAGCGGTTGGAGAAGCGTACAGCTATTACTCAAGGTTCAGTTCTAATATTGGTGTTGTGAGTATAATGGGGTGGCCCACCCATGAATGGCAGTGGAGAAGTAATACCGTAGCGAAGGTAGGTGATGCGGGGAGTATAGTATATGAGGATAAAGCATCTGTGGATGCCTTTGCCCGTAAGGATGAAGTGGAACAGATTTATACAACAACCTCATTAGAGGATTTAAAGGGGTTAATTGCAAAATATAACGTGGAATACATAATTGTTGGTGAACTAGAAAGAGATGCTTATAAAGATAAAATAAATGAGGCCTTAATATCCAAAGTTTCGGGAAAAATTTATGACGAGTTAAACACAAAACTATACAAGGTTGTTGGAATATAAGAATTTGCCCTCTATTCTTCTTCCTGCTAAACTTTATCTATGAAAGTTAAAAGAATACTCATAACTTTAGTGGTTATGGTTACTGTAGTCCTTGGTGCAGGTGCGGTTATATTGGGCTCGTGGTTAAACAAAGACACTAGTGTAGTGCCGGATGATATTAATGCGCTAACTCCATCAAACTGTGATCTGAAAGTAACTACAGATAACCCCCTTAATGATCCAAATATGGGTATAAATAATGATGGACCTTATCAAATTCCTGAATATTGTCCAGGTAATGGCGGTGAAATAAGAGTATCTACGGGTGGTAGATTACATTTGTATGTAAGCCGGGATGATCTGGTGATAAAAATAAATGATATAGCCCAAACAATTGTAAACGGGGATGTCGATACAAATATAATAGTTGGGGAGGGAGATCTAGTAACATTTTTTGCATCTGTGTTGCCAAATATTGATTCGGGTATTGGATGGGCAAATCCAACAGGTGATATTTGTGGAACAAGTGAATGGGGAGTAGCATCAATTAAACCTTTAGTAGATAAGGCAATTGAAGACAATTCAATAATTATTGAAAGGCAGTGCTGGGGTGATACACCTGTTGGCGTTTCTGACTTCGATTTTGATGATTTTCAAGTTGTTGTCGCGGTAGAACCTGTAGATAACATCCTAGCTGAAGTCGGACAAATACTACCAACAAATGAACTTGTTACAGGTCAGGACGAGGAGGTGTTCAATACGCAAGCTGTTTTGGAAGAATCCGTGAATACAGCTGAATTGGATGTCTCTCCTAAAATCTGTGGTGAAAGTAGTTCTTGTAATTCAGACACTGATTGTGTACTTGGGAACATATGTCTACCAGTAAATAATGTAAATCGTTGTGTTGCATTTATATGTGCGACAGATAGGAATCTAAATGATGTTTGCGAACAAAATCTCTGTCTGGCAAAGAAATTAATTGAAGTAAGTAAAACTGTTGCAATAAGTTGTGTTGCTGGTCAAAATAAAGAGCGGTTAAGCTATACGATTATTCTGACTAATCCATCTGGAAATGTTGAAAACAGAAGCGAAATATCTGTTATTGATAATTTAGATTTGCAAATGCAATCTGAATATGTGATACGTACATCTATACCATATGGAGGTACCTACAACAATGGATCTATTACATGGAATGGCTTATCGTTAACTCCAAATGGTGGAAGATTGGAGATACGTTATGATGCAATTGTCCCAATGTCTGAGTTCGGCAAAGAATATGTAAATAGCGTATCTGTTAGTGAATCTGGTGTAGTAAGAGGTGGACAAACAATAAAAACAAGAATAGAGGTGTTACCTTGTACGGCATTAATCTCGGATCAGGCGGACAGAATAATAATAGGTATAGCTTTTATTATATTTGGTTTAACAATGTACAAGATTGGAATAGATAAAAAAGTTGGAAATTATATTTGGAATCTTTTTGGGAGGGATGTGATGTCAAATATCAATAAAAATCCCAGAAATCAATTACTTAAGAAAGATAAAGAGGATTACGAGAAGCGACTTCGATAACATTTTCAATCAAACACGCAACACCAATAGGACCAATACCACCCGGAACAGGCGTTAGATAAGCAATGGCTGGACATTGTATGTTTTTTTTAACATCCCCAAAAATTCTTTTATCCGTTTTATTAAATCCCACGTCAATCAATACAGAGTCGTCTTTAAAACTTTGGGTATTAATAAAGTTTTCCTTACCAGTACCAGATACAACTATATCGGAAATGCTGATTAAATCATCAATATTTTTAGTCTTAGAATGGGCTATAATAACAGTTGCGTTTCTACTTAACATTAAAGCAGATAAAGGCTTACCAATTATTTGTGATCTATTAATGATCAATATATTTTTGCCTTCAATATATTTGTCGTATTTAATACCTTTCATTTCTGAGATTTCCATCAATACATATTCTATAGCCTTAACGGTAGCGGGGATAAACTTTGGTGTATTACTAAGCCATAGGTCTCCCAGAACACTAGAATTTAACCCATCTACATCCTTACCAGGATTTATTGCATTACAAACTATATATTCATCTATACCAGGAATCGGTAATTGGACAATTATTCCTGTAACAGTATTGTCATCATTTAATTCATTAATTAAATCGACTATTTCCACTTGAGTGGCAGTTTTGAATTTGTGAATATCTACATTAATTCCGACATATTCACCGGCTTCTCTCTTTTTTTTTATATATGTTAAGCTCGCTGGATTATCCCCGACCATAATAATAGCCAATGTAGGTTTGGAAGCCAGTTTAATAAAACGTGTTTTACATGAATGTAAAATTTTTTCTGCAATTTTTATCCCATCAATAATTGTCATGTGTTATCATAAATTACAACTATTTAATATTATACCAAATGCAGAAGAATATTCGTCTAAAATTTCCGAAAAAGATAAATTTATCTTGGCAAACCTTACTTGAGGGATTTTACTTGTCTAATAATGTTTTTATTACGCTTTACATGTTTCTTGTCTTAGGTTTCGAGTACCTGTGGTTTACGGATGGGATAGGAAATATCGTTGTTATTTACTTCTTAGGAATATTATTGATCGGGATACATTTTTTAAAAAGGGTATTGGGGAGTGGTGATTTTTTCCCAACTGTCGCATTTGACTTGGAAACATTAATATTAGTAAGTACTGTGGTCCTCTCCCTTTTATTAAATATTTTGATTTTTAAAAATACAAAGGATGTATGGGGAACGACTGATACAAAGCTTTTATCTGCCATATCCGTAGTAGCATTTTGGTTCATATATTACTTGATATCAATTAATAGTCAAGGGAAAGAAACCCTCAAAAAATTCTTTGTAGTTTTCAATATTGGATTTTATGTAGCGTTAATATTATATGTCTTTAGCTTAAGCAGCAAGATAACAAATATAGCTGATATGTTCGTAGTATTTATGCCAGCCTTTATTTATATGGTTTTGCAAGATGGAAAGATTAAATGGATTGGACTGGCAAACCTTATGCCTTCTATTATTCTGCTCTTTTTTGCATCTGCGTCCGCACAAGTCACTACGCTTTTTGTGTTATTTGTCGAAATTGTGTTTTGTGTTTTCAGAAATAAAAAAACCATCTCAAGATATAGAAGGTTGATTTCACTTTTATCGGTTGGTCTAACAATCTCTTTATTATCACTGTTATTAAATCAAAATAGAGTAGAGATATCCTTGTTACTTACTCATGGATTTCAAAGTATACAGGGGGCACTAACATTACAAACATTCTTTTTTGGAAATGGGTTATCTAATATAGGAACACTTTTCCAAAATATATTTTTCAGCTTTGGTATCTTGCCATTAATGGCATTTATATATTTAACAACTGTTTATGTGAAGACGGTTACGAAACTCGATATGAAGAAAAATACTGAGCTTGTTCCATTTAGAAAAATTTTAAATATTTCTTTCTTATCATTGATCCTTTATTTTGTAATAGGGGCAGGTTCTGGAGTTAGTATAGCAGTTTTCTGGGTTCTAACTATTTTTGCATCGATATTCGTCTCAGTGAATAAAAGTCATAAGCCGTTTCTTGTAGTGCCAAAAGTAAATAGTTTCCAAGGTATCGATGATGAAAGTGTTAAAGAGTTTTTGTCGTTTTTACAAAAAGTCATATTAATTGTATTGATTTTAGGAATAATATTCCTAGAGAATCAGCTACAATATATGTCCTGACTAACATTCTAGTTAATTTTATGCTAAAATTATGACGTCTTTCGGGGCGTAGTTCAGTTGGCTAGAACGCACGGTTTGGGACCGTGAGGTCGCTAGTTCGAGTCTAGTCGCCCCGACCATTGATGGAAATATTTTCCCATTTTATAGAGTCATATAGACATTCAAATATACACTTCAGGTAAATTACCTCTTCATTAGATATTGAAGACTTAAGCATACTAAAGAACTTTTGTTTTAATAACTCCACTTAAGCCATATAAAAGTATAATTGATATATTTGTACAAATTATCCACACTTGATATAATCCATTTTATTAATATGTAGTATTCTATACCCATAATATATCGTCTATTATGTTTCAAATACTAACAAAAATATTCAAAACCGCTGGGAATGTTACTCCTATTACTAAAGAAGATTTGCAACATACCGAAATTATTCAAATAGGGCAGGAAATTAATAAAAAAGTAAAGAAGCTGTTTAGAGGTTCATTGGCTATAAGGGAGGTTGATGCCGGTTCGGATAATTCTTGTGAACAGGAATTAGTTGCACTTTCGAATCCATTTTATGATGTAGAGAGATACGGAATACACTTTGTTGCTTCTCCGAAACATGCTGATATGCTAATGGTAACGGGCCCAGTTACAAGAAATATGGCAGAGGCGTTAAGGAGGGCCTACAATTGTACTCCAACTCCAAAAATAGTAGTTGCGGTTGGAGATGACGCAATAAACGGAGGAATATATAAAGGTTCATATGCAATTTTAGACGGTGTTCAAAATGTAATACCTGTGGATTACTCTATTCCGGGGGACCCCCCATCCCCTAAAACAATAATGCTTCACATTTTAAAAATTCTTGGAGAATATGATAAGTAACAACATTGATTTTATACTATTATTATCAATATTTCTGTTAGGAGCTTTATTATCTTTGATATTTAGAAGGAATGATAGGCTTGCGAATTATTGTGCTAATGGTTTGGCAATAATTGGATCGATATGGGGTATCGTTTTAGCATTAAGGCACATAACAAATGGATACTATACAAATTTATCATTAGAAATCCCAGCATTACGGGTATTAAGTTTTTCTATAAGAATTGATAATTTATCAGCATTTTTTATATTTATTATTTCGTTAATTACATTATTTGCATCAATATATGCTATTGGATACGTACAACATTATTATAAAAAATATTGTATAGGAACTTTAGGATTCTTTTATAATATTTTTATACTCGGAATGCTTTTGGTTGTCTCCTCATCAAATGCGGTACTGTTTTTAGTGGCATGGGAAGTAATGTCTGTAGCATCTTACTTCCTGGTTATTTATGATAATAATAATCCAAAGAATGTAAAAGCTGGTTTGGTTTATTTAGTAATGACACATGTAGCTACCGCATTCATCATAATCTTATTTTTGATATTATTTAAATTCACTGGATCATTCGATTTTGAGATCATTAAGCTTACCCAGGCAACTATTCCCGCATACATTAAGGATATAGTTTTTGTTTTAGCTTTAATTGGTTTTGGAACAAAAGCGGGTATAATTCCGGTTCATATATGGTTACCTAGTGCTCATCCTGCTGCTCCTTCACATGTATCGGCATTAATGTCTGGTGTAATGATAAAGACTGGGATTTTTATGATGATCAGGATGTTTCTAGATATACTTCAGCCTGTTCCTGTTTGGTGGGGTTATACAGTATTAATTATTGGAGTTATTTCGTCGTTGCTCGGAGTTATTTTGGCATTGACCGAACATGATATTAAACGTTTGTTGGCTTACCATAGTATTGAGAATATAGGGATTATCATGCTAGGTATAGGAAGTTCCTTAATATTTAGCTCAATGAATTTAAATTCGTTTGCATTAGTGGGTTTAATTGCGGCATTATTCCACACTTTAAATCATGCGGTATTTAAATCGCTACTGTTTTTATGTGCGGGCTCAGTTATTAACAAAACAAATACAAGCAATATGGCAGAATATGGTGGAATAATTAAATATATGCCTTTAACAGCATTATTCTTTCTTGTGGGTTCAATGGCAATAAGTGCATTACCTCCATTTAACGGATTTTACAGTGAATGGATTACGTTTCAATCTTTATTCCAAGGAATTGCTGTAACAGATATTACAACGAAAATACTTTTTAGTTTGTCTGCAGGTGGATTAGCTTTTACTGGAGGATTTGCATTAATGTGTTTTGTTAAAGTTTTTGGTATAACATTTCTTGCTAGGCCAAGAAGCATAAAAATCAATAAAGTAAAAGAATCTTCCTTTAGTATGCTTATTGGAATGGGCGGATTTGCAATTATATCCTTGATTTTTGGAGTTTATTCTTCTTTTATTGTCAAAACGATTAAACAAATTGTTGTAGATATGACTGTATTTAGAGAGAATGTTGATACAAATGCTATTAATTTGACTAATAGCATTAATATAAATAATAATTTTGCAGACGTCTCTGGAATTTGGGTATTTCTTGCATTGTCGATAGCGTTAGTAAGTACAGTATTTGTTTTTAAATTTATTATAAACAGGAAACAAAAAATAGTTACCGGTGAAACTTGGGACTGCGGAACCGATTTAACACCAAGAATGGAAATCACATCTACTGCATTTGCAAGTAGTATGATACGTATTTTAAGAAGGGTAGTCGGACCTATAGTCACGAAAGAGGTTAAATTTGATAAAGATAATCTAAAATATTTCCCAAAATCTATACAATTTGATTTTAAGATCAATGATATATACGGTAAGTATATCTATAAACCAATAACCGATTCTGTTAGTTGGATCTCTCTTTTAGTAAAAAGAATTCAGGGCGGAAATACAAATATTTATATAATGTATATATTATTAGTTTTGTTGATAGCTTTAATATTGCTTTTGTAAAACATGAATATACTTTTCTGGACAATTCAAATACTTTTTGTTCCTGCAGTATCTCCTTTAATGATAGGGATAATAAGGAAGTTCAAGGCAATGTTCCAAAAAAGAATAGGTGCTAGTATTTTCCAACCATATAAAGATATTATAAAACTTTTAAATAAAGATGAGGTTATATCAAAAGATGCTTCATGGATATTTAGATTCGCTCCCTACATAATTTTTTGTATATCAATACTTATTGGCGCAAGCATTCCAATATTCACAACATCGTTTTCTGGGTTGCCTACAAGTGAAATTATAGTGGTAGTATACACACTTGCAATTGGAACCTTTTTCTTAGCACTTGCGGGTATGGATGTTGGAGGGGCATTTGGAGGCTTTGGCTCTAGTAGAGAAATGACAATATCCGCTTTTGCAGAAGGCGGACTAATATTTTCATTATTAACTATTGCGTTGATTTCAGGATCAACCAATTTATTTAATATATCTAATAATATTTTACTTATTCAAGGGAAATCGATTATTTCGCTAATACTAGCGATGGGAGGGTTTATTCTTATATTACTAGCAGAAACAAAACGTTTTCCTTTTGATAACCCATCAACGCATTTAGAGTTGACTATGATTCATGAGGCGATGACAATAGAGCATTCTGGTAAAAAATTAGCATTACTTGAATGGGCAGCGGCAAACAAACTGGCAATTTTCTCGATACTACTAATAAATATGTTTTTCCCATGGGGTATCGCAACTAATTTCGACATATTATCGATAATGGTTGGATTTGTATCATTAATAGTGAAGATTTTAATCGTTTTATTTGGAATCGCATTCTTAGAGTCAACGATAGCTAAATTTAGATTCTTTAGACTACCCGATTTGCTTTTAGACGCTTATATAATAAATATTTTAGCAATATGTCTTATACCAGTATTATGAATGAATCATTATTACAAATTATACTTGGAATAGCACTGCTTACAGTCGTATTTATAAACATCTCTAAGAAAAATTCCGAAACTATTATTGCATATGGCATACAGTCGTTAGCAATAGTTTTTATACTTTTAAATTTATATTTAGAGACAAAAGAGGTAGGTATATTGATAATTGTAATATTAGTTTTATTAATTAAAGTTGTTGCGTCAATATTGTTTTTTAATAAATTAATTCATAGGCATGAATTAAGATTTACTATTAGAACATATTGCAATGTCCCATTAACATTTACAATAGTTGCATTTTTAATTCTGTTGGCATATTCATCTAAATTTATCGTTCTTACATCTTTGATCCCAGCTAACCAATCACTAATATCTGCATCATTAGCATTTTTATTTATATCCTTATTCCTTATAGTTAATAGTAAAGGGGCATTGTCGCAAATATTTGGAGTTCTATCACTGGATAACAGTATTGTTGCGCTTGCCGTATTCACAGGCCTAGAGCAGTCATTAAGTGTACAGGTGGGAATACTTTTTGATTTGTTTGTTTGGATGACAATAGCAGTAATTTTTGTTTCTATGATCTATAGGCATTTGGGGTCTTTAGATGTCACATCTATGAAAAATTTAACAGAATAGTATGGAAATATTAATAACAATATTTCTTCTTTTTATCGCGGCTCTCTTGGGGGTAATCACACGAAGAAGGAATGTTATAGAAGGTTTTACTGTTATTGCTTCGTGTATAGTAATAATATGTTCGTTTACAATTGCATTTAATGTTGCTAATAATGGTCAGTATCAGCCATATCCGTTCTTTTATGTCGATTCATTAGGGGCAATTCTTATAATGATTATTGGTGTTATTGGGTTGGCAACGACAATATACTCTATCCCTTATTTAAGGAAAGAAACCGAAAAAGGAATAATTGGATTAACAAGAGTTAGGCAATATTACACATTATTAAATGCTTTCATTTTAATGATGTATTTAGCTATAACTTCAAGCAGTCCTATATTCTTCTGGATTTTTCTGGAGGCGACTACTTTATCAACCGTGTTTCTAATCAGTTTCTATAATAAGCTAACGGCTGTAGAGGCAGCTTGGAAATATCTAATAATAAACTCTATTGCTTTATTGTTAGGTTTTCTTGGCACCTTATTGTTCCTTAGTGGAGCAGGACAATCTGAGTCTAATGGTATAGTTACGTGGCAGTTTTTAATTGAAAACGCAACGAAATTAGATCCGGGCATCGCAAAAATCGCATTAATATTTGTTTTAATTGGATATGGTACAAAGGTTGGATTGGCACCAATGCATACTTGGTTACCTGATGCTCATAGTAAAGCACCCGCACCGATAAGTGCATTATTGTCGGGAGTACTTTTAAACATAGCTTTTGTCGCTATTCTACGTTTTAAAGCCATAACAGATATTGTGACTGGAAGTGATTATTCACAAAATATTTTAATAGTATTCGGACTTCTATCAATATTTATTTCTACATTTATTATATTTTCACAGAAAAATTATAAAAGACTTCTCGCCTATTCAAGTATAGAAAATATGGGTATTATTTCTATTGGATTTGCTTTGGGTGGACTAGGAACTTTAGCTGGGGTATTACACATTATCTTTCATTCATTAATAAAATCGAGCTTGTTTATGAGTGTCGGGACAATTTTTTTAAGATATAGTAGTACAAAGATAGTAAATATCCAAGGAGTATTAAAAGTTTTACCTATCACGGGAATAACATTAATATTCGGATTCTTAGTCATAACAGGCACTCCTCCATTCGGTATATTTTTTTCGAAACTTTTATTATTGTCTGTTGGTATAGAAAAGATACCAATAATAACTGTATCTATAGTTTTAGCGATGGCTATAGTTTTTGTGGGTTTTATGAAGCATATGTCAGGTATGGTCTTTGATGAAAAGCCACGAAATGTGGAGACTGGGAATGAAAATATTTGGCTTGTAATACCTCCTGTCGTCCTTTTGTGTATTGCGTTTATACTTGTCTTTTATTGTCCGCCATATTTATATACTTTAATAAATTCAGTTGTGCTAAATTACTAAAATGGATATCGATATCGTTTCAAAATATATAGACGGAAAAGTTGATCCTAAAATAGTAAACAACATTGTGTACTATGAGGTTAGAAACAATGATATCGTGGACGTCGTGAAGAATTTGTTGGCTAAACCAGAAATTAGTTTAAAATTAATTACTGCTACTGACGAAAGAAATGAGAATAAGTGTTTTAAAGTGTGGTACGTATTTGGAGTAAAAACCGAAAACGTTTTCGTTGTACCGTATATTAAGTTATCAAATACCACGGAGTTTAATTCAATAACATCGATAACTCAGGTAGCCTGTAATTATGAAAGAAAGATCAATACATTCTTCGGACTTAAACCAATTGGGAATCCAGATACTAGGCCGATATTATTACATGAAAACTGGCCTCAAAACATCTACCCATTAAGGAAAGATTTTATATGGAACAATAGGCCAGAATTTGTAAAGGGTGAATATAAGTTCAGGGAAATTTTCGGAGAGGGAATCTATGAGATACCTGTTGGACCAATTCATGCTGGTATTATTGAACCTGGACATTTCCGATTTAGTGTCGCCGGAGAAGAAATTCTTAATCTTGAGGCCAAGCTAGGATATAATCATAAAGGTATAGAGAAATTGTTTGAAACATTATCGTTTGATAATAAATTAAAACTATCAGAAAAAGTTTCTGGTGATAGCTCGTTTTCTCATTCATTAGCTTACTGCCAAGCTTTAGAGCAGTTGGCGAATATTAAAGTCACCCAAAGGGTTCAATATTTAAGAGTAGTATTTGCAGAATTGGAAAGAATAGCAAACCATTTCGGAGATATTGGTGCAATTATGCTTGATACAGGTTTTAATTTTGGTGGTGCAAATGGTTCGAGATTACGTGAAATGATACTCAAAATAAATGAAGATTTAACCGGGAGTAGATTCCTGAGGGGTGTTAATACAATTGGTGGTGTATTAAAGGACATTTCTAATAAAGCTGCTAGGGAATTAATAAAAAGATTGAGTATAACCGAAAAGGATTTTTATGAGGTTATAAAAATTGCAAATGAGGATTCCACTTTACATAATAGATTGAATAATACGGGAGAGTTACTATCTGAAATCGCTGTTGATTATGGAGCGGTAGGAGTCTCTGCTAGGGCCTTAGGAATAATGAACGATGTAAGATATGATTTCAATTATGAGTCATATAAGGAATTAGGATTTGCGCCCGCTTCTAATGGAGCAAAGGGTGATGTACATGCTAGATTTGATATAAGAGTGAAAGAAGTTTATTCGTCAATTACGCTTATCAAGAGTGCGTTAGAAAAACTACCAAAAGGTCTCATTAATCATAAAGATAAGAAAGTAAATTTAAATATGAATAGTTTTGGAATAAGTATGGTAGAGGGTTGGCGTGGAGAAATAATATATTTCGTAATGACAAATGATAAAGGTGAAATTAACAGAGTAGCACTTAGAGATCCATCTTTTATTAATTGGAATCTTGTAGGTTATTCTGGTTTGAATAATATTGTGCCTGATTTCCCATTAATAAATAAGAGTTATAATTTATCCTATTCTGGGAACGATCTATAACAATATGTGCTCACAATAAATTTCTATTAGATTTTATGCTATATTAAATTAACTTGGATAATAATCCTTATTTGATGTATTTGAAAAAAGTTATATTTGCAATTCTATCTCTTTCATTTTACGCGTTATTTGTAAATGCCGAAAGTTTAAAATCTCTAGTTTTATTAGAGGGTAATTATAATGCCGATAATATAGAAACTTTCGGCATATATGCAGATTATAACGATTCTCAAATAAAGGCTAAGGGGATTTCTATAGATTTAAAATCTGATAACATTCAAATAATCAATTTCATACCGAGCTCGTTTCTAAATCTAGGAACTTGTGAGGGGGGTGAGAGTTTTGAGGCGCGAAAGATTTGTGTTGATTTTGTAAAACCTGAGGGATTTAACAATGGAGAAGAGTTGGGCAGATTTTCTGTACGATGGAGCAAATACAATGGTGATGCTGAAATAATTTTAAATATAAAATATATTAATGGGCAAACAGATTTCTTGGCTGTTGATTCATCTCAAATATATTCATTCAAATTAATTAACGGAATTGATAGGGATTCTGAGCTAATAAGCGGAGCCGACTTTGAACGAATAGCTTTGCAAATAATAGTTTTACTTTCTGTAGCCATTTGCATATTCCTTTTTTTTAGAAAGAGGATACCTAAAATAAATTTTTTCCCCATACTTATCAGTGTAGTTATAGCATTGGGTTTGATTGGTATATATTCCATTAAATATATCAACATTCTCCCATTGACGGGTGATGATTTGGGAAATAACAATGCCTTGGCAGGGCAAAGATACATAGATACGGTATTTCCTAATGTCACAGTTCACACAGATCTCTTTTATGGCGGTGGTTTTTTAGATATGTATGAACCATCAGGAGATACGATAAGCAAACGGCCTGTGATAATATTCGTTCATGGTGGGGCTTTCGTAACAGGGTCAAAGGAGGATTGGCAAGGTCCAGGAACTCAGTTTGCACGAAGGGGATATGTTACACTAAGTGTTAATTACCAGTTATCAGATCCTAACACAACTCCAAATGTTTTTACTAATCTATTTCCATATGAACCAATAAATAAGGCTAGAGTGGATGTCTTATCTGCTGTAAGATGGGTTAGAGCTGAGGCAAGTAAATACAGGTTAGATTCTAGTCGAATTGTAGTAATTGGGGCTTCAGCAGGTGCAGTTGCCTCACTATATGTTGCTTATGATACAGATGATGTGGGAAATCGAGGTAACCCTGGATATAGTTCAAAGGTTAGTGCTGCAGTTAGTATGGCAGGAGGTATGACCGAAAGGGATCTTGGCACGATTGATGCTGGTGATCCACCAAGCCTTATATTTCATGGATTGAATGATGGAATTGTTCGTGTCGAGATGGTGAAGCAGGTAGAGAATAAATTATCAGCTCTAGGAATACCTTATGAGGCATATTATTACCCTGGTGTTGACCACAATGTTAAAGTACAGCCAGATGTTGTACCCAAAACAGTAAATTTTTTAATGAAATATGTAATAAACACAATAATACCGACAAGTACACCTAAAATAACTAATACTCCAAGACTAACTCCAACTGTTAGTGTTACTGTTACTCCAAGTTTGACAATAATAGCCACAGCAACGCCCACGCCAACGTCTACAGCAATACCCACAGCAACGCCAACACCAGTTGTTCCAATTGGTGAAATCTGTGGCTTTATAGATATAAACTTTGATTCAAGACTAAATATTATTGATTTTGCCAATTTTGCAAAATATTATGGAAAAGATTGTATAGATATTGCTCCAAGAACAGGTTGCGGTGGAAAAGATACTAATGATGATTGGAGAATAGACATACAGGATTTGATTTACTTATCAATGAACTATTACAATATAAAAAGTGATTGCACGAGGTTTTAAATAATATTATTAAACTAAACTTGGTAAAAAAGGTCATTATTTGTATCCTGGTTTTTGCATTATTCTCTTTATTTGTACACGCAGAGAATCTTAGAACTCTTGTTTTATTAGAGGGTAATTATTCTGCTGATAACGTTGAAACCTTCGGCATATATGCAGATTATAACGACGCTCAAATAAAAGCTAAGGGAATTTCTATAGATTTAAAATCTGATAATTTAGAAATAATTAGTTTTACACTCAGTGAATTTCTCAATATTGGAAGATGTAAAGGAGGAATGACTTTTGAAAATAATAAGATATGTGTAGATTTCGTTAACCCAAAAGGCTTTTCTGAAGGAGAGGAATTAGGAAGATTTTCTGTAAGATGGGACAAATACAATGGAGATGCCGATATAGAAATTAAAACGAAATATATTCATGGAGAAAATGATTTTTTAAACAGCGAGATTATAGATGTTTACAGCTATAAAATCATTAATGGGACAGATAGAATTGTGTCTGTTTCATCTATCAATAACTCCAGTAATATACTGAATTGTTTTTTGATTGGTGCTACTATATTTATTTGTATTGTAGTGTTTGGCCTTGTACACAAACGGAATAAAGTCAGGAATGTAAGATTTGGTTTAGCTTTATTAATTTTGTGCCTTATAGCCTTTATTGTCGCAATATACTTTTCAAACCAAATCAATATATTGCCATTAACAGGTGATAATATAGAATCCACAATAGAACTAAATGGACGAAGGTATATCGATAGAATCTTTAGCGAATACACAGTACAAAAAAATATTTCATATGGTACGTCAATATTGGATATCTATCAACCAAAAGGTGATACTTTACAAAAAAGACCAGTTTTAATAATGGTTCATGGAGGTGGATTTGTTATGGGGTCAAAAGCGGAATGGGAAGGGCAGGCAATACAATTCGCAAAAAGAGGGTATGTTACAATAACTGCTGATTATAGATTGGCCGATCCCAGAAATGTACATGGTCCATTTTCAGATGACTTTCCTTATGAGCCTATTAAGAATGCTAAAGATGACATATTGGCAGTTGTAAGATGGGTGAGATCAAAGGCGTCGAACTATAGATTAGATGGGGACAGAATTGCTGTTATGGGTAATTCTGCTGGAGCCGTAACGTCATTATATACAGCTTACGATACTGAAGATGTTGGCCACAGTGGTAATCCGGGCTATAGTTCAAAGATAAGTGCAGCTGTTAGTGTAGCGGGGGGGATGAGAGCAGGTGAAATTCATACTATAAACAGTGGAGATCCTCCTAGTTTAATTTTTCACGGGCTAGAAGATAAAATAGTACCAGTTCAAACAGTAAAACAGGTTGAATCGAAGTTGATAAGTTTACATATTCCTTATGAAGCATATTATTATCCTGGGATGGGACACAGTATCCCGCCAGATTTTAGTCCAAAGACAGTAAATTTTTTGGTGAAATATGTAATAAACACAATAATGCCAACAGTAACTGTAACACCAACAGCAACGGCTACACCAACACCAACACCAACACTATTACTAACTCCAACTGAAGAAGCTACTCCTACACCTACAATTACGATTACGATTACACCAACAATGACACCAATTATTCCAGAAGGCTTAATCTGTGGTTATTTAGATACTAACCTCGATACTGTTCTTGATATAATTGATTTCGTAAATTTCTCTAAATACTACGGTAAGAACTGTAGAGATATTGTTCCAAAGGTAGGTTGTGGGGGAAAGGACACTAATTATGACGGAAGAATAGATATCTTAGATTTGATTTACTTGTCGGAGAACTATCATAATGTAAAAAGTGACTGCACAAGATATTAATGATATTTTCTTATTTAGGTAATGTATTTTTAATAATTAATCTGTTATAATATTTTTGTCCGTTTGTTTTTATATCAAACTGCTTTTTCCTATCCATGTAGGTAGCGCGAAAGAATAACATCTATTTGTTATTGACTGGGTGCGAGAAATCGCAATTATTTTATTTTTCATGTACAAATTACATGGATAAAAACAAGATTTTTATCGGCAATGTAGCATTTGCCACATCAATTGAGAAATTGGTAGAAGTTTTCTCTGCCTACGGGACAGTAGTAAACTCATACAAACCACAAGGAAAAGGGTTTGCATTTATAACTTATGACAACGAAGAGTCAGCCAACAAAGCCATAGAGGCGATGAATGGAAAAGAAGTTGACGGCCGAGAATTGGTCGTAAACATCGCCAGACCACGTGAGGAACGACCAAGAGGAAGTTTTGGTGACCGAAGAGGTGGTTATGGTAATAGAGACAACAATCGTGCTGGATTTGATCAAAATAGATCATTCTAACAGTCTTAATGTATAAAAAATTAACGAGGTCTTAACAGGCCTCGTTTTTTTACGCTAAAAAAGGTATATTATTGGCAATAAATCTGCATATCATAATATATTATTGATTTCATTAAATGGTTTTCAAGGAATTATTATTAGAAAATAAAAAACAGATAAATGAATTTTTAAATAGGAATAATGGACATATCCTTCAGAGCTACGAATGGGGAGATTTACGTCTAAAAGAAGGTCATATAGTAAAAAGATATGCTCTAGTTTCAGAGGTTGACGAAATAAAAGTTTATTGCCAATTAGTTTTTCACAAATTACCTAAATGGTACCCATCAAAATCCAAATATGTCGGAGAAGTGTGGAGGGGTCCAGTGGTATCTGATGAAATTAACCATTCTGAACTAGTAGAGTTTTTAGGAAAATTAAAAGAAGTTTCAAGAGAGTTGAATCCTGTTTTTATAAAATTTGAGCCCAAAATAATAGAGACATCAAAACTTAAAAATCCCTTCAGTGATGTGTGTGTTAGAGGGGAAGAGACATTTATACCTTGTACTGCCAATTTAAATCTTGACAGAACGCTTGATGAGATTCAATCTGCATTTGATAAATACACAAGAAAAAATATTCGAAAAGCTGAGAAAAAAGGAGTAACTGTAAAGATTTTTGATTCAAGGCAACACCAATTAGATGCAATTAAAAGAGCATACGGCCTATTACGAGGCACTTCTCAAAGAGCAGGTTTTAGAATAAGAGGGCAAAAATTTTATGAAGATCTTGTGGATATTCAGGATGAGTACGTCAAAATGTATGTTGTTGAGGCCAGCGTAGAAGGTAAAATTGCCGCGAGTTATATAACGCTTACCATGGGCAATACAATATATACACCTTACAGCGGATCAGATAGGAGTATGTCAGAATTTAAGGCAAACGATATAATAAATTGGGAATTAATTAAGCTCGCTAAAACTCTAGGCTTAAAAAAGTATGATCAATGGGGTGTTTTGCCATTAGATGCTCCATTAAATAATTCAATGTGGGGAGTAACAAACTTTAAAATGGGTTTTGGCGGAGAAAGAGAAAGATATATCGGGGCATATGACTTGGTGCTATGCCCAAAGGATTATAAGTTGTTTTCATTTGCATGGAGAGTAAGAAAAATGCTTAAAAAATAAGTAATATTTTTTATTAATAATTTAATGAAAGAGAAAATAGTTTCATCGAATGCACCTGCTGCTACAGGGCCATTTTCACAGGCTATAAAAATAGGTGATTTAATATTTTTGGGAGGACAAATTCATTTAACTTCCGAGGGAAAATTGTTAGATGGCACTACAGAAGAATTGACTCACCAGGTAATGAAAAACCTTGAAGCAATTTTAAATGCCGCAGGATCAAGCTTCAAAGACGTAGTCAAGACAACGATATACGTGACAGATATGTCTATTTATGGTGCTATTAATTCTGTCTATGGCAGTTATATGAGTGAACCATTTCCAGCAAGGGAGACGGTATGTGTAAAAGAACTGCCGTTGGGTGCGAAACTCGAAATTAGTATGATTGCAAAAGTGTGACCTTTATTTTAGTCTATATATAGTACATTTTAACCATTCAAATATGATTATAGTTACAGGAGCAACTGGTCATTTGGGTAATGTGTTAGTAAAACGACTAGTAAAAGAAGGATATAAAGTTGGGATAATTGCCCATAACAAACCACCAAGGGAGATAATGGGTGACATTGATTATACTGTTTTTAATGCTGACGTTACATCATATAGTACCCTAATTGAGCCTTTCAAAAATGCTGAAATTGTCTTCCATCTTGCAGCAAAAATTTCGATAACATCGGGTGAATATGATGAATTATATAAGGTAAATGTAGAGGGAACAGCAAATATCGTACGTGCATGCCTAGAACAGGGAGTGAAGAAGCTAGTATATGTTAGTACCGTTCATACCCTAGAGGAGAAGCCAATGGGAATTCCAATTATTGAAGAAGTTATTGAAAATACAAGTAATGCTTTTGGTGATTATTCTAAGTCAAAGATTTTAGCATATAAAGAGGTAATGAACGGAGTAAAAAAAGGACTAAAAACAGTTATAGTTTTTCCGACTGGAATTGTGGGTCCATTTGATTACAGGCCTTCACAAATAGGACAAATGGTTAGAGATTTTCTAGCCAAAAAGCCAATTAGATACTTAGATGGCGCCTATGATTATGTTGATGTGAGAGATGTTGTAAATGGAATTATGCTGGCATTTAATAAAGGGAGAAATGGTGAGGGATATTTATTGAGTGGACATGCAATTACGGTTAAGGAGATGTATGAGGTATTAAAAAAAGTTTCGGGAATAAATGTTAAGATGTTTAAAATTCCTACATTTCTGGCATTATTCCTTTCATATTTCGCTGAGGCCTACTCAAAGTTAATTCATAAGGAAGCCCTCTTTACTCCCTATTCTATTAGAGTGTTGCAGTCTAATCCTTTAATTTCATCTGATAAGGCAAGAAATGAGTTAGGATATATTGCAAGACCTTTTGAACAAACAATAAAAGATGAGATTGGCTGGTTTAAAGGCGAAAAAATTGATATATACTAATTATTAATTTAAAGTGATGGAAAAAAAAGTCTTCATCGTTGGGGGTACTGGATATATTGGCTATCATATTTCAAAGGAATTTGATAAAAGAAATTGTGTTGTTACCGCATTATCCTACGATGACGTACCTAAGGGGTTTTTACCAGAAAGAGTAAAAATTATTAAAGCAAATATCGATGAGTTATCAGACAGCAAAGTTAGTGAACTAATAAAAGGACATGACTATTTTGTTTTTGCTGCAGGCCTTGAT
>Ga0209668_10000159_pt1 | contig 28034 bp, 41 predicted proteins | sample FrelakmetPLP11PL_FD_187150 | JGI IMG/M metagenome (GOLD analysis project Ga0209668, IMG submission 187150) | Freshwater lake sediment microbial communities from the University of Notre Dame, USA, for methane emissions studies - PLP11 PL (SPAdes)... | ecosystem: Environmental > Aquatic >...
CGGCATCAAGCAAAGTACTGGTAGGCGAACCATTTTCCGGTACTTTGCTTGATGCCGATGGTGGCATAGGTGCTGTCGGCTCCGGTGGCAGAGATGACCATCGCACCATCTGCGGACGGGAGAGCGCCGGAGAAATAAAACCAGACTTTCCCGACAATCACCCCCTGACCGTTGATCTGGGTATAGTTGATGAACCCATAATTGGAAGTGGTACAAACGATCTTCGCCGATTGCGGGACGGCGGAATCCTTGTATACACTTGTGTCAATGGTCAGCGTTGCGCTGCCACTGAACGCATTATAGATTCCGCCGCCATTTGCAGACGCGGTTCGATGGGGAAAACCAGTCAGGAAGTCAAGCGTTGGCATGATAAAACTGCTTGGCGGTCAGCCAGTGCGTTGTCTTTACATTCCCTTTTACGGGAATGCGACTGGCGTGATGGTTCCGATTCCACCGGAAGCGAACGCGATGGAATAATTGCCGCCGTTCGTCGCCGTGGTTCCCAGCACGATCAGCACCAGCAGCAGGTCGCTTGCGTGGGTATCGTCCCACACGATGGCATGGGACGGGGTGGCCGGGGAGAGCGGACCCAGGGCTGTCCATGTGGCCGGGTCGTTGGCGTCGAACTTGATTGCCGCCGCCTTGGTCACGGTCGGGGATGCGCAGGCCTTGCCGCCTGCGGTATACCCGCTGGCCGTGCCGTATTCCGTCGCCGAAACCGCCGCCCAGGCCTCGTGTGTCTGGCTCGGGGTGTATCCAGTATGCAGCGTGATCTTGATCGTATCGCTGGTCAGGTTGATCGCGCCCGAGAGAGCGGCGACGATTGCTCCTTGATACCAATAGCTGTTGCCTTCTGCCATAGTGAACTCCTTTTAGATGCTTTCGCCCGTGGCGATCCCGGTGGCCGTCTGGGCCACGATCGTCACGCCGCGGTCGGGATTGAGATTCCAGAGCGCATCGCCGATCAACTCGAGCTGTTCCTCGACCGACAGGCGCTCGTCGTCGAACTTTTGGTGCCAGTCGAGATGTTGCTTGTCCGCTTCCCGGATCAAAGATTCCACCAGGCTGCGGCGTGTGATCAGCTCCGTATGGATCATGCCAGCCAGGCTCTTGCGCGCCTGCTCGAGCGCCTGCTCATGGGTATCTTTTTTCATAATCTTCCTCTTTCATACGGTGGGCGGCTCCTAGACGGAGCCAGGGGTTTGGCCGCTTCGGACTTGCGCCTTGCAACGGACCGCCCACCGTATCCTTTCAAAATTCACAGCTTACGCGCCACTTCCGTTGCTCGCCACGGTCATCTTGGGATCCATGCGGGATCCACCGAAGACGTGCCTCACTTTGTACTCAATCGAGTCCGTGTCGAAATCGCCGTTCATGGCATCCGCACCGCCGCCGATCTTGGCCGCATTCGGAGCCTTCATGAAGATCTCCGGCTGCTCGTGCCCGCGCAGGAAACCGATCTCCAGCGCCGGGTGTCCCGCACTCGGGTTTCCGAACAGGAACCACGATGTGTGCGTGTTCGTGCTGGTTGCCACCAGCGGGATCCACGCATTCACGTTCAGGCGGAACTTCGACTTGATCCAATTACTGACGTAGGTCGTGCGGGCGCTTGTGCCGCCCTTCTCCGTCATCTGGATCTGGATCGTGTTCAGGATGTTAAGCGCCGTCACTTCCAGCGCCGGGGGCACCACCAGTTCCACCATATCCAGGAAGATCGGGTTGCCTTCCTGGTCGGTCTGCTTGCTCAACACCTCGAGCGCCGTCTGCAGCGCAGCCAGGGTCAAGACCGGGTTGCTGGTCACGATGTTGGAATTCCCGCCCGTGTAGAACGAAGCGTGCGGGCCGTTGGCATCCACAAACAGGCCGGTCACGAACTTTTCCTCCGAATACCGGGCTGCCTTGCCGAACCGCTGCGGGATGTCCGTCAGCGCGTTCAGGTCGTCGTTGATGATCGTTTCCCAGGAGAACGGCATCTTGCGGCCGTACTTGCCCACTGCGTAGCTGTACGGGGTGTCCTCGCTGATTTTGCTCTCCGGGTACTCGTGCTGTTCCGGCACGGCATCCAGCACCGACTCCCCGCCGTACACGCCGTAGCGCTTTACCGTGCGGAAGTCACGCACGCTGTTGCGCCGGGCGTAGTTCGGCCAGGTCTGCGGTGTCTCCGCATAGGCCGCCAAAAGCTGGCGGTCCAGGATGTCGCCGAACAGGTACGGGAAGTCACTGGTCGTCATCGCCTCGCGCAACAGGTGCGCTGGGCGTCGGCCGTTGATCACATCCGCCACCAACTGCGTGGCCTCCGCCAGTTTCTTCATGTACTGGGGGCTCTTGGTGCCCTGGTGGGCTCCCTGCCCCTCCGAACCGAAGAGCTTCTGCACACTGGCTTCCTCGGCCTTGATGGTTTCAAGTAACTGAAGCATTTCCATATTTACCTCACTCTCTTATGCAACCCGAATGCCGAGCACGAACACTGTGGCATCCGGTTGGCTTGCGCCGGTGGCGCTGGTCACGCGCAGGGTGCCGGTTCCGGCGATTTCCCAGTACGCATCGTTGATCGTTGCCGCACGGACAACTGCCGTATCGGACCCGCTGGCCGCCATCGCATCCGTGATGGCATTCGAGCCGTTCTTGACTTGCAGCGTGGTGGTGGCAACACCCGCCCCGCGCAGCACCAGCCAGGCGTCGATCACGCGCGTCTTGTGGGTCAGCACCACATCGGTATTGCCCAAAGCCCCGGCCGTGATGTCGATCCGGTGCAGGACGGGAATGCCGCCGATCACATTGGCGTCCGCCACGAACTTGGCCACCTTGCCGGTTAAGCCCGCCCCGGCCGCACCCACTTCGATCTTCGCCTCGGTCACATTCGCGTCCAGGATCTTGGCGGTTTCCACTGCGTCGCTGGCCAGCTTGGCGGGGATCACCGCGCTCGAAGCCAGTTGCGTGCTGCCGATGGACCCGGCCGCCAGTGTGCCGCTCCCGGGGGCCGGGACGTGCATCACGTTGATGGTCGCCGTTCCGGCGCTGTCCACAGTCTCCAGCGCGAAGCCGAAGAAATATCCGGCGGTCTTCTTGGAGATCTTCGGCGTGTCGCCGTCCACGTACCACAGCGCATCCCCCACGGCCACGGCACTGTTGCCGTTGTCGTCCACGCCCTTCACGCTCAGGTCGGCCACGAACGGGCCGAAATCCACCGTGGTGTAACCGCTGGCATTGCCGCCTTCGGACTCATCCGTCAGCGCCAGGCCGGTCAAATTCCCGTACCGTACCGGGTCCCCGCTCGCCGGGGTGGTCGGGTTGCTGCAAACCACAGAGAGTTTGTATCCCGGTTCATAAACAAGATTGGTTGGCATATTTAATTCTCCTTGTTATTCTCCCCTTCCCCTTGGGGAAGGGGTTGGGGGTTAGGTCTACCCTCGCCCTTGCGCGGCAACCTTGGCGGATGCCTTGCTCAGGCCCATGGACTTGAATGCCTCTTCCATGTTGGCACCGCTGTCCGTTGTCGGTTCTCCGTCGCCGGATTCACCCAGCCCGCGGATCTCGCCCAGTCCGGCCGCCTCGGTCAGGTACTTCACCTCGGCCTTCACTGCCTCGGCGATCTGCGTCGCAAAGGCGTCCTTGTCCAGGGCGTTGTCCTTCACCGGAGCCGCCTTCGTCAGGCTCTCCACCAGGCGCGTTTTGGTTGCATCGGGCAGGCTCGCCTTGCCCAGGACGGACCATGCCGCATCCCTGGCCTCGCGCAGGATCAGCGCCTCGCGCTGGCGGGCAGTCTCCGCCAGTACCTCGTCCAATTTCTGTTGGAGCGCGGCATTGGCATCCTGCAATTCTTGCAGTTTCTCCATATCTACCTCCGTATTCGAATTTGCCGGTTGCCCGGCATTGGGATTTGTAACGGGTTGGCCTTTCTGCCGCGCCGCCTCAAACAAAGTTAAGATCTGGCCGCCCGCTCCGGGGGCAGTCACAAAGTCCACACTCTTGGCCGCAGTTAACTCGGTAATGATCGGACCGGATTTACCTTCCATTGTTCCGTTCTGGGCTTTGCCATACGCCCGGATGCTCACCCCGATGGATTTCGCCAGGTCGTCCACCGCCGGTTTATATCCCTCGAACACCTTGGCATCCGCATACAGCCCCGCCCCTGCCGGACCTGTGGCCTGCCACCGTGCATCCGTCACAAGTTCCGCTGCCAGGTCATTGAGATCTCGCTCCGGGCGTTCCGCTTCCTCGCTCGCCGTCGGATGGTTCCAGAACATCTTCAACCCTTTGGCAAAGATCTTCGGACCATCCCGCTCCAGCACCTCGGGCGGATAGAACCCGCTCGAACCCCATCCCGGCTGGATGATCTTGATCGGAACAATTCCATCGCTCCGTATCGCCTTCTCGATCAGCGGCACGTAATCGCCTACCACCTCGTCACCCCCTTCCCCTAAATCCGATGTCATCCCCGTAGGGGAAGGATTTGGGGGAAGGGCAGGGGACATCGTGCCCGTAGGGTATGGGGGTTGGGCCGCCTCTGCCTCCGGTTCCACCTCCGCCGCCAAGTCCGACCATTTCTTCTGCAGTGCAGAGATCACACCCTCCACACCGTCTCGCAGGTCCTTCGGCAGATCCTTGTCTGCCAGAAGGTCTCGCAGCGCCTTCGCCGCGCCCTTTGCCTTAGCCTTGATTGTCACTGCCATACTGCCTCCTAAAAACTGCTCACTGTTCACTGATTACTGATCACTGATCACTGTCTTTCACTCTCGTCATCAGATCGCACCGGCATCCCGGATGTCCCAGCGGTCGCTGGTGCCCACTCGGGAATGCCTGGTCAATTCCGATCCAGCCTGCATCCTCGTTCGGCTTGCATACCGTAGTAGAGACCTTGTCATCCCCCACCGTGCTCCATGATTTCTCCACTTCGATCCCGGCCGCCTGCAATTGTTGTGCAACGAGCATATTCCCCTCGCAGTACGCGTCGCCGATCTCCGTCACCGCCACCAGGTGTGCCCGGCTGTCGATATGCTCCAGCGGGCTGCCCACCGCGAACTGCTCGAACTTGGCCGTGATCGCTTCTGCCGCCCGGTCGTAGGACCAGCCGTTGCTGATGGCATCGTCCAGGATGGTGCGTAATTCCTTCTGCGTCTCATCCGCAATGCCTGCCACGCGCAGCGCACCATAATTCTGCAGGTATGTCACCGCCCGCGGGTTATCCAGGGTGAAAGAGATCTTCATTCCGAATTCCGCAATGGACGTGATCGCGCCGGTCAGCAGCGCTCTCTGCACTGCCTGCTCGATCGGCTCCGAGAACATGGCCTCCGTCCCGGCAGCCACCTCGTACCAGATCAATATCCAGTCCGCCTCCGTGATCGACTCTTTCAACGGTGTGGTCAAAAAATCTACATGACCATCGAAGCCTTCGGTAAACTTGCTGCGCAGGGCCGCCCGGAACTTCTTGATGAACCTCGTTCCTTGTTCCCAGAACGCCTTCTTCATGGACTGCTCCAACCTCCGCATCAATGGCTCCACGCGCTTCTGGCCCTTCGCGGTCCGCAGCGCCTCATCGAACTCCATCAATGCCAGGGTCAAATCATCCACGGCTTCCCGCTCCAATCTTTTCGATCAGCTTCTTCACCGCCTCGCGTACCCGCGCCTCGCTGGTGGTAGCACCGCTCGTCACGTCTGCCGTCTCATCCGGGTATAGGGCAGTCATGATCTCGTCGACATCATCCTGCGCCAAGGCGGTCAATAGCAGCCTTGCCACCACCGGCTCGTCGAAGATCGCAATCTGCTGGCCGTTGAGCGTTGCCGCCGTCACGATCGCCTGCACCATCGCCTGCGTATCCCGTTCCAGGATGGGCGGGAAGTCGATATCCAGGTGGGGGTCCACATCCTGCGCCCAAATGATCTTCTCTTCGTTCTCGCCGTCATCCACCGTCTTTTCGACCGTAGCCACGCCGCTCAATTGGTTTGCCTTGGCCGCATGCAGGATCACAAAATTGATGATGTCCCGCAGCACATCCATCCACATCGTCTGCCGGTTGCGCATCATCAACTCGGTTGGCCGGTCCAGTGTCTTGCCGGTCGCCAGCGTGCCAACGCTCACATCGCCATAATACGTCTCTGGCAGTCCTGCGCTGGCTGCCACCATCAACAACATCCTCCGCCCGTCCTCTGCCGCCACGTTCGCCCCGCGCAGCTGCATCGGTTCCAGGTCCACTCCCTCAGCGCCGATGAACGTCGAGCCGGTCACCGGCGGCGGGTTGGTTTCTCCCTCGCTTCCGCTGTTGGCCACCGTGGTGGAGAGCTTCGCCTTGGCCGCGGCCACACCCTTCTTCCCGCCTTTGGTTGTCATCTTCCACGCAAAGCGCGAATAGGCACGCGTCAGGCTTGCCCAATCTTCCAGGAATTCCTTATAGGCTCGCGCCCAGTCGATCGCCGCATAGACTTCGCTCACCCCGAACTTCCACCCGCTCATCCCACCGGACTTGATGTGATACACCGGGCTGGACCATTGCACAGGCACATTCCCAATCCTGTTCGGTTTCTGGACCGGGTTATAGTGCCAGTCCGGGTAATAGGCTTTGAGCGTCTGGGTATTCATGCGTCCGGTGGACGGGTTGATCTTCTTCTCCGTCCAGGAACGCACGTAATACCACGGGCATTTTGCATCCTCCGGGTTGCTGACGATGTCGGTAACTTCATCCACCGGGATCGTGCGCACCAGCACGCGCCCATCGGTGGGACGCACGAAAAAGACAAAGAAAATATTCCCTTCCACTGCCAGGTCGCAGTCCTTCAGGAAGCGTGCCTGGTGGCTCGTCAATTCGGAGCGGTTCCGTTCTTCGTCCCAGAACGCTTGGATGACCGTATTGATCCGGGCATCCTTCGCCCGCACTGTAATTCCCTGGGCCCACACATACAAAGCCTGCACTAGCACGGACCGCTTGATCAGCGGGTTTTTGATGAACATGATCCGTGCCAGCTCGCAGATCTTCTGAAGCCCGTCCCGGCTGAATTCCTGCTCGTTGTTCAGCATCAGGCGCATCCAGTTGGCATCCTCGAGCGCCAGCTCCAGCTCCGCCATGCGCTCCTGCAGTACCTCGCCGTTGAACTCGCTCTGCCGCAGTTCCTGAACGAGAATATCCTGCATCTGGCCCACCTTACCGCCAAGCAGGAAATTTCCAATCCGTTCGCGCAACTTCAAATTCTCATTCATCATCTTCTTCTCTCGACCTGTTAGACCTATAAGACCTATTAGACCTATTAGACCTCTACACGGGGCTGATGCTCACCCGCTCCTCATACGTAATGATCTGATCTGGGACTGGTGGTAATATGGCTGCCATCTCGCGCACCGTGTTGTACGCATCCGCTGCCGAGTCCACCTGGTCCTTGTAGTGGCCTTTGGGAAAAGCGATCAGCTCATCCAGGAATGCATTGTTCCAGGCACCGCGCACCAGCCGCACTTTTCCAGACTGCGCCGCGCTGCTGAGCGGACCCGCTCGTACTTCCTTGTCACCGGAGATCGGCTCAAAGGTTCCCAACAACCCGGCCTCTGAAAGGATGGCATTGGTAGCCATCGCACTATCCACGCCTGCCGACCCCGGGTCCTGCGGATGATAGATCCAGATCGGACCGCATTCCTCGTAATCCTCTTTCCCAATCCTCACCATCATCTCATCGCGCTTGCCGGGAGAGACCTGGTCCCGCGCAATATGCTCGATGTAATAAAAGCCATCCTTGCCCTTGCTCACCCGCGCTCCGGACGTATACGCCCCGGCTCCCTGCGTGGATGCCTTGTCCCAATATCGCACCCTGGCCAGCACACCCTTTCCCGGGCCGGAATCCACGAACATGAACCACTCCCGCTTGAAGAACCCGCCTTCCCGGCTGTAGGGAAGCTGCTGGTACAAAGCCTCGAACTCATACAGGTCGATGTTTGCCTTCTTATCCTCCAGCCATTTCTCGTCGAACCTGCCGGGCCACAATGCCGCCCCCGCCGGACGATGGAGTGGATCGGCCAGCGGAAGAAATACCCCGTCTCGCATCTTCTCCCGCTGCGCATCGAGACTGGCTGGATAATCCCCCAATGCCAGCGCCGGGAGAAATACCACATCCCATTGATCCGTCGCCGCATCCTCGGCCATGCGCTTGATCAGTCTCCCTGCCTGATCGTCCGGGTGCCAGCGGGTAAAGAACAAAATAATCGCAGAATACTGCTCCAGGCGGGTATAAGCGCTGGACTTATACCAATCGTCCACGAACTCCCGTCTTCCTTCGCTCTCCGCTTCCTCGCGGTTCTTGAACAGGTCATCCAGGATCAACAGGTCGGCTCCCAGGCCGGTGATACCGCCGCCCACGCCTACCGCCACCATTCCGCCCCGGTGTGGTGCTGCTACATCCCATGCTGCCACGGACCGGGAATCAGCACTCAACTCCACCGGCTCATCCTTCGATGACAGGCCGCCAAAGAGAGCCTGGTAGCGCTGGCTCATGATCAAGTTGCGTACCTCGCGGCTGTGCTTCGAAGCCAGGTCTGCCCCGTAGGATGCCAGGATCACACGCGTGTCCGGTCTGCGCCCCATCAGCCACGCCGGGAACTTGCGGCTTGCCATTTCTGATTTCCCGTGCCGCGGGGGCATCTCGATCATCAACCGGCTGATCCCTTCCTGGCCCCTGCTCTCGATGAACAATGCCACCTGCTGCAGTTTCTCTGCAACATACTGGATGTGTGCCGGGGTCTCATACCGTGGATCCACATACTGGCAGAAACGCAGGAAATTGCGCCGGGCCAGGACCCTGCGCGCTTTCTCTGCCTGTGCCACTGCAGGCGATACCTGTGTCCGGGTGACAGGAGACCGAAGTCCAGCGACCATTATTCCTCGCCTCCATCAGCCTTCTGTTTCAACGCCGCCGAGATGGAATCCAACTCCTCATCGCTCATCCCGTCCAGGTCATCCACCGTCAGCCCGCGCCGTTTCAATTCAGCCGAAATGCGCGGCGTATACACACCCGCCATCTCGAACAACAGCTTCCGGTCGTTATGGCCCTTATACTCCGGGTTGGTGGCCACTGTGATCATCGCATCGTAGGCATCCGGGAGCGCATCGAAGATCATCGCACCCTGGAGCATTGCCACCGTATTGTCGATTGCCGGGTTGCGCTTGCGCCAGGTGCTGATCGCCCGGTCGCTCGTCAGTCCCAGGCATTGCTCCGCCAGTTCTTCCTGCGATTCAGGCCAGCGGTACTTCTTCGGCTGTGCCGCCCAGGCAATATAAACCGCCACCCGCCACGGCCACCCGCCCTCATGCAGCCGCTTATACAGGTCCATCCACCGCGGCGTTTTCATGAGACCGCCCTCGTCATTCATGCGCAATGCCGAAAGGGTAGACATGGCCGCCTCGGACCGGCTCCGCACTTCCTCCGCGCTTAAATGCAGATCGGCCTCGATCGCCTCTTCCACGCCTTCGAGTGGCAGCACCAATTGGTAAACTGGTTTCTCAAGAGCCATTTTCGATCCAGCCGTGTTCCTTCAACAATTTCTCTATGATGGTCAGCCTGTCCTCGACCGATTTCGTTCCCGGTAGGGGAGTGATGCTCACCGTTCCTGGTATCTCCATCACCATCACGAACTTCAGCGGCACCCATTCCGGCCGCAGTGACCGCAGCCGCATGAACTGCCCTGTGGCGTCCCTCTCCATCCCATCCACGCTATCGTGGAAAGATAGTACACCGCAGCGACCGGTGCTCGGGTCGAAGAACATCGCCGGTTGGCAGCGCACGCTCACCCCCTGCGCAGTCGTCACCTGTACCCGGTACATCGCAGGCGGTATGAACTTTTCCAGCAGCCACGCCAACGGGTCCACCGCTCCGCCGTAGCCGTTGCTGGTCGGTTCGCCGCTGGGACGGACCTCGAAATGCAAATGCGGACCGGTGCTCGAACCGCGGTACGGGTCTTCCAGGTCCCCGCCGCTGGTTCCGATCTTCTGCCCGCTGGTCACCTTGTCTCCAGCTCGCACCGCCATCGTCTTTAGATGGCCATACACCGAGAGATACCCGTCATGCTGGAGATAGATCCTTCTCCCATACCCGCTCGTTTTCTCCGCCGCCTCGCTCACCGTCCCGGCGTCGCAGGCATACACCGGCGTGTGCAGCGGGCACAGCAGGTCCACCCCGTTGTGTCCCCGCAGCCCGAACTGCGTATACATCTCAGCCGGGATGCCGAACTTCTGACCGATGAAAATATGCGCTGCGGTAGGGAATGCGGTCATGCGGTCTTCCTCTTCTCGACCATCTTCACCAGCGCCTCCAGCAGGAACGGGTCATACGCTGCCGGGTGCGCCTGCATCATATCCAGCGTCTCCGCCGGGGAATACTCATGGATCACCCGATAGTTGCGGTAAGCGGTCATGCTCTCGAACGTATCCACCACGCGGATGATCCGCGCGATGAAGGGGATAGCTTCCCCTTTCAAGCCATCTGGATAGCCGGTCCCGTCGTAATTCTCATGGTGATACAGCACCACCTCGGGGATCTCCAGCCACATGCCCAGTTCGCTGATCAGCCGGTAGCCCAGCCGGGTATGCTCCCGCATCATGGACCATTCCGCATCCGTCAACGCCTTGGACTTGTTCAATACGCTGTCATTGATGGAGATCTTCCCCACATCGTGCAGCAGGGCGCACCAGCCCAGGATCTGCATCCGTTCCTCTGTGAATGCGCCGAGCTCGTTCGCCAGGTCGATGGCCAGCCCGCGCACATTGACGCTGTGCGTCTTGGTTGTCGGGTCCCGGTACGAAACCGCCGAGAGCATCAGCTTGCAGAATTGGTCCAGCAGGATAGGATCCTTCCAGGTAAACATTATTTTCTAATTTCCAATTCATCAGTGAGTCTTCGTTTTGGTTGTTCTTCCGCTTCTATCTCGCCTAGTTTTACCGGAGTTCCGCCCAGCTCCACCACTTGAGCGGATAGGCGCTCTACCCACAGTTGGATTTTTTTCATTTCATATTGCCATTGCTCACGCAGCGTTTCCATTTGGTCTACTAGGCGGTTGTTTGCGCGACGTAATAGGGTGTTTTCCTCATCCATTTGGTCAACTCGAACCTCCAGCGATGCGGTATATTCCCTTTCACTGGCAAATCGTTTTTCAAAACTCTGCATTTGCTTTTCGTAGTCAGAGCGCAGGATACCATCCGCCTCCAAAACCGCCCGCGCGCCCTCTGCAATAAATTTTGTTTGTTCAGCAGTCAAGGTGTTCGTTTCTTGCTCGATCCGTTTCTTCTCCGGCTTCAGTTTGCGGAATCCGATAATAGCCAAAACGATCGCGGCAATCCCCCCCAGGCTTGCCCCGATGATCTCCAGCACGCGGAACAGAACTTCCTTATCGATATAGATCACGTTGAAATCGTTTCAATGGGGAGACCGCATGGTCGTCTTGGCCGTCATTCCGGATAATTGGACCCTTACGACGCTGCGCGGCCTCCCCTTTCAAAAGGGTTTTATGTCACTTCGTGAGCGAGAAAGCCTTGACCTTCAGTCCGCGACTGTACAGCAAATGGAAGGCCTTCGTGCCCACGATCTGGATGATGTAAGCGAAGATCAGACCGGCAAATTTCACGATTTCAACCAGACGTACATCCCATCCGGGGATGTCCACCTGCGGGAAGAAATTCACCAGCACCGCCACGGGGACCAGCACGATCACATTCAGCGCCGCGCTCACCTTCCCGGCATTTCCGTCCGTCACCCAGCCCGCCCATTTGCCGATGTCGATCAGCAGGGCGATCAAGGCAGGCACGCCCACCAGGGCAGCCACGATGGTCAAGATCAGTTCGAGATTCATAGGTTCTCCTCTTCAATCTTCCCAGGTGGTCGAGTAGGCCGAAGGCCGTATCGAGACCAGGGGGCGACAACAAAAAACCCCGTGCGCAAATTTGCGCACGGGGCTCAATCCGTTTTTGCTTGCCCCGCCGAATGCGGGGCTGCTGAAATATTTAGTTGCAAGCAAATCCTAACACCCATTTAAATACGCGTCAAGAGTCTAGGACGCGTATTCTGTTATCAATTCTCCAACCTGCCTTGCTTCCTCTAACATGAACACCATCTGTCGCAGTATCTCTACCTGCCTCCATCCCACTTTATTCGGATCGCTCACTTCCTCGCCAATCCTGCTGATGTCTGAAAAACAACGCTGGAGCCTATCGAGCTCCAGCGTGTAAACTTCCTTCGGATCTGTGATGTACTTTATCATCGCACCACCTCTTTAGCATATTCGCCCTTCTCATGTAGGCGGTCTCGGATATCACTTAGTTCGGAAGCGATATGTTTCAAATCGCCTACATGGCCCCAGTGGTGGCCGCCTCGCTTCTCACCTTGTCTGCTTCGACTGTTCCTGCATCCTCCGGTTCAGGCAAATCCAGCGCCAGCGGTAATTGATAGGTAATTCTTGGGATCGGCATAGTACCTCCAATAAAAATGCCCGGCACCGAATGGTGCCGGGCGCTCGTCTCCGGACGTTGCCCTGCCATCTGCAGGGCCGCGTCCATATTATAGCACACTCGTTCTATTTATAACCTTGAACTCGATCACCCACACCCATGGATTTGCATCCCACCGAAAATTGCCTTCCCCATTGATCTTGTCCCATAATTCACCGTATCTATCGATATCCATCCAATCAGGGGGCTGGTGTAAATAACCATCGCGTACACCTTCAGCGAATGCATCAGTTGCACTGATGTCTTGCACCCGCTCCACTCGAATATCCTTAATCTCCAGCATGATCCTCGCAGCAGATCGGGGCATGAATATCGATGGCCTTCTTCGCGGCGGTCCGTACATCCCCCAGGCATAATTCTCTGTGCCCGCAAAATGGACCACCTTGTGAAAGGTCCCATCTTTATCTTGATAATTTGGAAGATCCGTTTCGCAGCAATAAATGCCATCGTAAACACCCCATGTCTCCTTCACCCAGAGAAGATCACCTGGTTGCCCATACCGACATGGCAGCCACCGGTCCACGCGCTCACCATCCACATTGAACGTTGCATGGATGCAAAACCGATCATGTAGTTTCTTATCTTCATGACCTCGCGGAATGCCATATCCCCATATCGGGCTGATGCCGAATGAATGTGGATTATTGGGCTGCGGCTTGATCACTCGCCGCGTCTGCGTCTTGCGTCCATCCAGGATCGCTCGCACCATTTCATAAGAAAACAGAATCGGTCTCTCTTTCATAGCTCCACTCCGCATATCGCACCATCCAGCCTCCGCCCGGCCAATTTCCGTCCCACCCGGTACATCCTCTCATCCCCGAAGGTAGCCACCGCCAACTGGCTCTCCTCTCCATTTACCGGTGGGGTGGGGCCCCACTCTCCCCATTGCTTGAACCAGAAATCCACGCCGTGATCCTCGCACCACTTCCGGTCCGCCCGTGGCCACGCCGGGACCATCGGTCTCGCATACGGACCGCTTTCGCCGCCGGTGACCAGCATCTTCAAGAAAGCCCAGCCGCGCCAGTGGATTGCCTCGAGCCGCGGCTCGCTGCTCACCCAGGTATTCCATCCCCATTGTGCGATCAAAGCCATGGAACTCCAGCGCTCATTCGCCGATCGCTGCGTGCCTGCTGTGGTGCCCAGCCAGATATTTGGAAGAGCGCCAAATACTCGGTTGATCCTCGTAATGACTTCCAACATCCGGTCCGGTCGTTTTGTCAGCACCATGTACGTGTGTTGGTTGGCCTTTCCCATGATCCCAAATACCTGGCCGATGAAAGCATCCGGGATCTGCGGATGGAACAGGTCGCCCATCAGGTTGACAGCGATCACATGCGGCGTCTTCAGTTTCAATGGATCCTCGAGCCGCCAATTCATCAGGTTCACCTTCCCGGTCCAGTTACCCTTGGCATCCACCAGCCCTTCATAACCCGGCTTCTTCATCCCCTGCAGGCGCTTCGCCATTGTCAAAGCCCAGCAATGCGCGCATTCATCCGAGACCTTCGTGCATCCCGGCGCAACATTCCAACTATAGTTCCACCACTCACCGTCCTTTGACTTCATTGCCGCCTCCAATCGTCTCCTTGAATCGTTCCAGAGCGTCCTCGCCCTTGTGCCAGGATCGCACCGCATTACATCCGGGCACCGAACACCGGATATCAAGCGTATTGCCTTCCACTACCGCGATCACATCCACGCTCTCCGGCACCTCCGCCGAACGGTCCACCGCCTGCCGGAAGAGCAGTAACCGCGAGACATGCGCCCGGCTGCCAGGCCGTTCCACATGGAATCGCTTGACCAATCCCAGCACTGCCCCGCATCTCGGGCACTTGAATTCCTTCAAACCGGAAAATAGATCTCCATCCATGTTCACCTCACTGTAATGCGATAAACCCATGCGGCACCCATTCTGCGCCGAGCAACATCACCCTCTCGATCATCAACCCCTCCTCGCCGTTCCTCGGGATCTGGCGGATGAACACATACCCCGGCTCCATCTTTCTGAACCTGGCATAATGTTCCGCCGCCGCAGCGATCTGCGGCCCCACCCGTTCACCCGGAGTCAGCGCCCACAAAAGCATCGCCCCCAGCCTCCTCACACAGTCCGGCCTGCAGGGACTGTGAAACTGGCAGTACGCCCGCCCCTCGCGTCCCACCTGCCACGAACAATCCATGATCGTGAACTGGAACTCCACGAACTCCCGCATCCCCTCCGTCACCCGGATCCGCGTTCCCGCAGCATTGACCACCATCACCTCTACCATTTTGCCCCGCGCTCCCGGCTCGATCCATCCCAGCCCGAGCCAGTTCAGGAAATCTCCCTCTTCCTCGAAGCCGATAGCGTGTTTCATCCCGCATCTGCCTTCACTTCTCTGCTCGCTCCCTTCCCCCTTGGGGGAAGGGCTGGGGATGGGGTAACCTTCTCCGCGCACCTCCCACACACCGCATACTTCCTGAACCCCTGCGGACCCATCATCAAGATCATCCGAAAACCGGAAGCAAGTTCCTTATGGCATTGAACGCATTTCTGTTTCAAGTTCATCCTAAGCCTCCTTCAATTCTTCCTGGAACTGCGCCACCTCACCGACCAGGCCATGATCGCGCTTGGCATACTTCAACCAGTTGTAGGCCGTCCGCTCATCCACTCCATAGATATCGATCACTTGTTCCACTGTCATGCGCACCATCTTCATCTGTTCATCCTTCGGGACATTTGGCCAGCGTTCCCATTTTCCGAAAGTGTCAGGATGTTTGTCATCATTTCCTGAAACTTTCGCTGAAAGTTGCGGTAACTTTCCTTCCTGATTGGCGATTTTCTGCAATTTTCCAATCCTCCGATCCTCTCGTCGTTCTAAATATAATTCCTTCTTCTCGGCCATCCGCCTGGTGTGCTGTGACCGCAGCGCCAGCGTCACCGCCGCCGCCACCGAGAGCGACGAGATCAATCCCTTCGCCGTCTTCTCAAGGATTGCCCCGCCGTCCAGCAGCACATTCACCGTGATCACCACGGCCACATAGAACGCCGCCACCACGATGGCCACCCATGTGGGAGCGGCCTTGTCCGATTTATTCTTTTCCCGGTTCCAGGTCCAGAACGACAGCGCCGTGTTGATCGTACTGATCCCCAGCACCTCCACCGTCACCCCGATGGCACCTGCCACCCAGACCGGGAACAGGAGCACGGACCGCATTGCCTGGTACGCCAGGTATGCCGGAGCCAGCGGAGCCAGCCACGGAGCCGTGGCCGCCAGGTTATCCACCAGCGTCCGCTCCGCCTCCTGGGTCAACGCTCGCCATGCAGCCAGGAAGGCCACCACGCGTTCGACAAATCCTGCTTTTTGTTTTTCCATGTCGCTTCCTTCTTTTACCCAAGCATCTCTTGTACTTCTTCTTCCGCAAAAGGCCTGTTTTCGGCAGTTTTTTGACCGGAAGAGCCTATTTTGGAAGAAGAAGAAGTTTTTCTCATGGCCTCTACCTTGCTTTTCAACCGGTAATAGCTTGCTCCTCCAGATACGCCCCAGACCAGGCGCACGATGGCAGCATCGCTCTCCACATCCAGTTCGATCAACTTCCGCACCTGCTCATCGTCTGCATCTTTCTGCGTCGCTGGGGCAGGTATCCCGCTTTGCTCTGCCAGCATTTGACGCACCGCGTCGCTCGGCTTCGGATAAGAAATCAGATATCCCTGGAACTCGGTCAGCCCGCTGTGCAAGATCAATCCACGTCCGCGCACGTCTGGCAATTTTTCTGCGCTCGGATATCCGAGAATGGTGGAACTGTCATTGTGGGAAACGACCTTGAATGCAATGCGCGTCCCGATCTGGCTTTTCGCCACAACCGTCGCCTTGCCCGGGTTGTTCGTGGCAAAGATCGGATACACACCGCTGGCCCGGCACAGGCTTACTAGGTGCAATAGTTTCTCCTGATCCTTTACTTCGGCAATTTCATCAATCACCAGTGCAATTGGATTGAAAGGATCGTCCTGATTTTCTACGTTCCAATCAACGATATTGGTCATGCCACTGGGAGCCATCTTGATCCGGCGTTCCTTGGCAATGTTGGCGATCTCGGAAAGTTTGTCTTGTAATCTGTGGACCGGGATCAGGGTGAAATGCGGGCAGTCCGCATATCTGCCATATTCGAGATCGTCTTTCCCATCCCAGGCCCACACATCCGTCTTCTCTCCATGGAGCAGTGCCTGAACGAAACCATGCAGCATGGCGCTCTTTCCCTTCCCCGGCAAACCAGCAATCAGGAAGGAATATCGTTCGAGCAAAGAGACCCACAGATCGCCGTTCTTCGTCATCCCGATCGGCAGGGACCAGGGCGTGGGCTGTTTCGAGAGATCGAGCGCCACCGGCGTCCAGTCCATCTCCCGCGCTCGCTCCTTTCCCACCAGCAACCACAGTCCGCGCCCGTTCACCAGGATCACCGGTCGTCCATATAACAAAGTTTGCAGTTCATGGGCAAACGTCTCATCGATCTTCTTCTGGATCAATTTCGATGGATTGCAGGTGATCGTGACGAATTCGTCCTGTTCGTTGGAGCTCACCCGGAAATACGGTCCTTTTTGAGAGACGATAGCCCGGTGTTGCAGTAAGAGCTTCATCGTCATGGAAGCCACTGCCACAGTGAAGTGCTCGTTCATTGCGCCTCCTTCCACTTTCCGTTCAGATATTCACTTGTCTCGGCATTCGCATCCGGACCGGCCTCCAGCAGGTATGGCGTTTGCGGACCTGCCATGATGTCGTTCGCCACGTTGAACGGCTCCTGCCGTGCCCCCAGCGCCGCCGCCCGGATCGCCTTCACCCGGTTCAACTGGTCCACCACCATCGCCTGGTAATTGGAAGCACCCTGCGGCATAACATTGCCTCGACCTGCCAGTGTCAGCGCCGGATCTGTCATCAGTTCGCTCGATACCACCTGCTTCACGCCGCCCGCCTCGATCAGGTTGACCGCTCCATCCGGCGTCAGCTTGCGCACCTGGCTAAACTTCCATGCTGCGAACGCCACGATCGCCACGGAGAGCAGGATCACAAACCACATCAGTGGCGTGGTGATCCGTTGGCGTGCCACGGCATCGTTTGCGTTCTGTACGTTCAGCGCCACTAATGTTGCCTGCTGCATCTCGTTATTCGCCTGCCGCGTGGCATAGAACGGAAGTGCTGTCTGCGTCCAACTGGCAGCCGTTGCCGTTCCTGGATAAGCCATTGCCGTGCTGTTCGCCACCGCCGTCCCGGTCACTGCCCACACCGTCGCCGTCCAGGCAGCGTTCTGCGTAGCCTGCGCCTGTTCCAATTGGAGTTTTTCCTGTTGCAGCAAATACGCCTTCTCGGCCGCTTCTGCGATCTGCGTCGCCGATAAGTGCTGGGCATCTGCGGCCGCTTTGGCTGCCACATTGGCAGCATACGCAGCGGACGTGGCTGCCACTTCCGCCGCGTTCGGTCCGCTGGGGGTAGGTTGTGGCGTTAAGATCGCATCGGATACCTTTTGGCCGAGCGCATCCGCAACGCTCGCCTCAGCCGAGTCCACTGTGGCCTGTGCTTGCCTGGCGCTGTCTGTGTTGTCCTTTATCGCCTTGCTTGCATAGGATGAGACGGCGATACCCGCTGCCACAACCAGCATAACCAGCACCAGGATCAGGATCAACTGCGGCGGAAGTAACATGGCATCTCGGTTCCGCAGTAAATCTATTGTCGGCTTAAAAAAGGATTGAAAGCGTTTCATTAGAACCTCGCCTTCTCACGCTCCGCCGGTAAGTCGTAGCTCGGCGGTGTTTGTTGTTTCATCTGCTGGAAAGCCTGGATCGTCAACAGATCCACCAGCGTCGGCTGCTTCGTCTGCGGCGCACGCTGCCACCGCGCATACGGACCGGATACCCATCCCCCCGACCGGCGCATCTGCACCCGTTCCCAGATCAGATATCCCAGCCCGGCGATGAGCAGGATGCCCACTAATCCCCCCAGCACCTTCCACAATCCTGAGATTGCCACACCGGTCGGGCTGGCCGTCACCGGTGCAGCCGCGATCCCAGCCTGCGCCCGAGCCAAGGCCGCAGGCACCGGGTCCACATTCGCCGCCGTCACTGCCCCCACGATCACTACGGCCAGAACAAGGAACAAAATCACAAGATGTTTACCTTCCATACCTACCTCCTCGCTAAAATAATGCAATCCAGATCCCGATCACCGCGCCGAGCACGGTGCCCAACGCCCCTATCAGGCCATACACGATCCAATACTCGCGCCTGGTCATCCCCTTTTCAGGGCAAACCACCCGCACCTTCCGCAAAACCACCTCACCTTTCATAGCACCTCCATCCTCATGTATCCTCATACTTGCCTCATGTTTTTCGACGGGGCGTCCTGCCCCAAAATACAAGACAAATAAAAACCTTTAAATTACCTATCCTCATACATCCTCATAAGCCTCATGTTTTTGCCCATTGTCAGACAACCAAGGCGGGGTAAACCTGAAAACATGAGGATCATGAGGCAATATGAGGCAGTTTTTGCCAAAAAGACCATCTAAAATTTGTTTTGTAACGCTCCGGCTCCACAAAACAAATGCAACCCCCCATACCCCGAAAAATGCCTCATACATCCTCATATGCCTCATGTTTACATCTCCAATTGCGTGGCCGCTGGCTCTACAGCCTTCGCTTCGATCCCAAAGCGGAATTTCCCGGCCATGATCTTTTCCTCATCCAGCACGATCCCTGCGCCTCCGCCTTTTGACCCGCTCCGCTCCACGGGCATGCGGAAAATGTCTCTGCAGATGCCCCCGATCGTTCTGCTCGTCACCCCCCCATCCTTTTTCTTTTGGCTCGGGTCAACAAAATTCTCGGCATCCATGATCTCATTTGCAACCACCGCCAGGTCCTTGGCCAGCACATAGCGGCAATGACCAAATTTTCCCAACTTCCCGTTCTGGACGTATTTGGCATACTCCTTATCCTCGTGCACTGCCAGCACCGCCCGGAAGATCGTCGCATCGAAACTGTCGCTCTCTCGCGTCTGTTCCGCATCGTAGTTGATCTCCGCGATCATTTCGAGATCACCCATCAAATCCTTGTCTTCCAGCAGATGCGCCAGCACCTTCAACGGTCTCATGATCTGGTTCATCCGTGCACTGATCCGCCGGTCGGTCAAGATCACATTGTCATCCACTTCCAGGTTGGGTATCCATGTGGACAACCGGAAATACAATAGCTGGTTGGTCAATTGCAGGGCTTCGGGATCCATACTTCGGGGAATTCTCCCCGGCTCGATGGGCGGATGGTGCGCCAGCAGCTCGTCGGTGGATCTCCTGGCTAGGTCGAACGGCAGGCAGCGGCTCTCCGTGGCCGGGTCCGGGAAAGGCTTGTACCCCGTCATCAGGGTGGGACCGAACACGAACGTGGTGCTGGGCCGGAACGTATGCGTCCCATCCGGTTTCAACACATCCATCATCGTGACAATTCGTGCCTGTTCCCGCATGGCACGCACGTTCAACAGCGCCTGCAATTCACCCCGTTCCTCTTGGCCGCCGCGCTTCAACGCCCGGTCCACCTCGTCGATCATCAGGGTACCCTTATACAGATGCGCCATGCCCTTCCAGCCTGCAATACTCGTCAGACCCGCCGTGATCATCATCCGGTAGCAGATCCTTCCGATCAACAGCATCAACTCACTCTTCCCGCTTCCCGCCGGACCGCGGGCGTACAAAAATGAACTATAAGGAAATGCATCGAACAGCCAGGTGAAAAGCACGTACAACCCCATCAGGATAATATGGACCTGGTCCTCGATCAGGAAATATCGATCAATGAACAGGCGGATCTCAGCCAACAATTCCCGGATGGGCTTCTTCGCCCCCAGCTCGCTCGCCAGCCGCACCGTTCCATATCGAATGTTGTCATCCATCCACGGCACATAACGGATCCCTTTGATGTCCATGAAATTGGCGGTCCCGATCTCCCGGATCACCTTCCCGTTCAGCCAGATGTGGGCGTAAGCAAAGCTGGCCTTCCCATTTTTAGGATCATAGATTTCCTCCAGCAAATACCCCTCCGTCCCCTCCTCGTTCAATGGATACCATCCCCCCAGGGTATCCACGATCTCAACTGGCTTCTCGTCGTCATCCTTGTTCTTCAGTTCAGCGCCGATCAGCTTCTCATACGGCCGTATCGGTGCCCCCTTGTATTCCGGGAACAGATCTTCGGGGAACAACGCCTTCGCCAGCCGCAGTCGGTAATCGTTGCGCGTATTGGTGGGCATCTTGGCGATCAGCGGCAGCACGATCTCCAGCAACTTCTGGCGATCCGCCCCTTGTTTCCTGCCTGCCCATTCAGCAGCCAGCAGCGTGATCGGCGTTGCCTTGTCGAAAATCGCCTTGACGTTCTCTTCCTGGACCTTTGGCTCGATCTTCTCGTCGGCATGGTACATCGCCAGGTCGTTGGCATCCTTGCTCACCTTCTCATGCCCGTCCGGTCTCGTCCATTTGAACTTCGGCCACCGCGCCACCCACAGCATGGACCCGAAAGCAGTAGTCAGCGGGAACGTCCCCTCGTCCCGACCCGCACCCGTCACCACCGCCTCGCCCGGCGTATCTGCGTCCGTGGCGAAATAGATCGTCTCATGCTTCGGGTTGCCCTTACCGTCCTTCGCCGTCAGCAGCGCCACGTACTCATCCAATCCCTTCCAGGCCGAACCGCACAACGCCATGGCCGGGATACCCCACTGTCCCAGCGTGATCGCATCCCCCTGCCCCTCCACGATCACGATCCTGTCCCGGTCCCCTCGCTGATAGGCATGGTTGAAATACGGGACCTTCTCTCCAGCCAAAGTCGAATAAGGGTTGAATGATTTCCACTCACGTTCCTGGCCTGTATCATGATCCTTGATCACATCCCGACCCGGCAGTTGCCGCCGCGACAGGTAAACGATCCTCCCGTTGAACTTGTGCGCGTACACCAGTCCCGGCGTATCCATCATTCCATGGATCCGGCTTTCCTTGAATGATTGTGGGTTCAGTCCGTGCTTTTGTGCCCATGCTGCCACATTCCCCTGGTAACCCAGCACGATCACCGCCTGCGGGCTGTCATGGGCAATGCCGTGCATATTGAACTCATCCCGCATTTCCTTTGCCTGAGCAGCAGTAGCCCGCCCGCTGAACCCCAGCCTGGATGCCGCAATCGTTTCATCCGACCATCCCCGGCTCCTGGCGTAGGCCAGCGCTTCCTCATCCTCCAGCAGCCATTTGGCGAAGATCCGTGCTGCAATCGTCAGCGCATCCTCCCGTGCCCTCGTTGCCAGGCGTTGCTGCAGTTCCGGACCATCTACATCGCCAAGCGGCAGGCTCGCCCGTCGCGCAAGGTCCCGAATGGCTTCCTTCACATCCCATCCCGGGTTCTGCTTCAACACCCAGTCGATTACAGTCCCGCCCTCGTTGCATGATCCAAAACAATGCCACGTGCCCGTATCCGGGAACACAATCAGCGCCCCCGTGTGGCTGTTCGGGTGGAATGGGCAGAACCCGGTCCAGTTCTTCCCCGACCGGCGCAGCTTGACCGATGCTGTCTCATTCACCAAGTCGATGATATTGACTTTATCCTTGATCTCATCGATGATCGTCATGCGTTTCTCCAAACTCACTCAGAATTTTCCAGCCACTAAGCCTTAGCCTAGCCAAATCTCCACTGGGAATTTCGGCCCCGCCCCCTCCCGCCCATGCAACATAACCCCATGTTCTGTTGCATTCTTTTTCCTGTGCCCGAGGTCGTTTCTGGGACAAGCGTGCCCACGCCTGGCAAGGCAGCATAAATGGGAAGATTGCGATTCTTACTACTACTGCATTAAAAAACGAACGCCACATCATTCCTACTCCATCAACGCAGCGGACTCTGCGCCCACGCTGCCACACTGACCAGGCAACGCAACCTGCATGTTGATGAACTCCTGCATCCGAAAGGGTTGGTTTGCATTGCAATCTTGTCTCATCCATTTATGCAATAGTAGTAGACCGGCGCACCAGGCTGGCACTCGCTCCGGGGGAAGCGGAGTGAATTCCACTTTCAGGTTTACGTCAGTCTGGCGCGCCATTCCGATTATTCTTCTAATACATCATCATTGGATGAATAGATCTGTTTCATCTCTTCAGTGATATGTTCTTCAAACCAATGCTCGATCTCAACCCACGGAATAGTGATCCCTTGGTGCGGAGCGCATTCAATGAATGCCCTCTTGAATTCCTGATGAAGAATAAACGCCAAGGAAAAACATATCCCATCGAAGCACTCTGTTTTCTCTCCGCGGTATCCAGTACTGACCAAATAAAACTGACAAACATTGAGAGCCAAATCAGCAGGCCCCGAACCGCCATAGCCAAACTCAAACCCATTTGGCGAATGATGAACCACCAAATGTGGAACATTGGTCAGGCACGTTCCAACTTCATCACGATCATCACTAGATCGCCCTAATACCAATGCTTGGCGAAGAGAGATAAAATCATCGATCTCGCCATCTGAAAATTTGTCTCGTTTGCACGTGTTGTCCATATCATCTCCTCGATGGCCTCGACAAACAGGCCCCATTCCAGCATTAACAGAAATTGGATTGCTTAGTGGTTTCTTGCACCGTGAGCAATAACTGACACGGCTCACACCGCCAAAAGCCAATTGCTGAAACATCTCTACATCTCCTCGACCGCTGCGCGCATATCGCTCTCACGCGGACCGGTGTAATACTTCAACAGTACCGTCTCGTTGTCGCCTGTTTCCTGGCTGGCAGCCTTGAGCGCCGCCGGGAAACGGCTCGGATCGCCGCGCATGTAAGCCGCCATGTAGTTCATCACGAACTGATGACGCATGTAATGCGGAGTGGCTTTCACACCCGCAGCCTCAGCAATCAGCACAAATCGCCTCCATGCCGTTTCCCGCCCAATGGACAGACCGTGCTCATCGGTGATCAACGTCCCTTCCACAGAGACAGGCATCCGGCCTAGCCATGCATGGATGCGTTTCTCCAGGGTGCTCCTCACGTGCGGCCAGCGGTGCTTCATCCCCTTTCCAAGAAGGTGCATCTTCCCGCCTTCCAACTCATCCAAATCGGACAGGCTGAGCTCCACCACCTCGCTGATCCGTAGACCGGCATCGAGCATCAAATGGAAGATAAGACTGTCGCGCAAGCCAAGCAGGGATCCATCCGCCTCGAGCGCATCCGCAGCCGCCTCGAGCCGGGACTGTTCCTCAGCCGTCACATCACGTGGTGCCTGGGGGACTGCCTCCACGTATGGGATCCGTGCCGTAGGATCGTCTTCCAGGATGCCCTCCTGGATGGCCCATTTGATCAGCAAACGGACCGATGCCAGCTTGCGTTTGTGCGTGGCGGGAGCGTTCTCGAATTGCGAAAAATACTCCCCAACATTGACCGGGTTCATGTGCTCCGGCTCGAACGCCACACCGTAGCGCTCCTCGAACCAGGTCGCCATCAATCGGATGTCGCGCTCATAGGCTTCCAGCGTCTTCACATCCCGGTCACGCCGCTTCTGGCTCGGCGTCTGTTTCAGCCACAGCGCAAAGGACTCGCTCCAGTGCAGCGTAGGCGTCACACGGACATTAGAAAGGCTGGTCAGCATATTCCACTTCCTTTGGCATCGTATCCAGGAAAGACTGCGCCCGATCGGCCCACCGGATGGCATACTTCATGGCCGCGGTTGCCGTTTTGAAGGACAGCTTCCCTCGGTAGGCATAGCGCCGTTGGCCCTGGCGGTAGATGAACGGGTGATACCGCTTTGCGGAATGGTTCGTTATCTTTTGATAGCCTGGTTGAATTAACATGGACATGTTCATGCCTCCATCTTGTAAAGAGCAAATGGGGTATAAACCTGCAAGCCCGATTTAAAAATCTTGGTCACACTGCCGGTCGTCCAATAGCCAGCGCCTTCTGTGTGTTCGATGCACTCTTCCAGTGTTGTTTCGAACCAACCAACTGGCTGCCCCTCCGCCGCCAGCTTTTCAGGCGTGTCTTTCCACTGTTTGAAAATCCGCCTGGGCAGGCTTCGTGCCGTCGCGGCGAACAGGCTCGCCGGTCCGGCTGGATACTTGTCGCTCTGGATTGTGTCTGGCATGGCGTCCTCCTAAGCCTTGAAATATTTCCGCAGGATTTTGAACTGCTCTTCCGACCATGCCACGTGCGTGCCGTCCATCTCCCGCCACAAGATCAGTCCCATGGTCCGCATGATCTGGCCGAGCATCTTCGGCTCCAGGATCATGCTGCTCTCGTCCAGGATGTCCTTCAGCAGGGCTTCCCAATATTTCTTCCCATCCAGGTCGGTGTGACTTTCACCCGTCTGCATGTACTGGCGCAGCGCCTTCACCCCGGCCTGCGCCGCATCGAACGGGATCGCCGTCACCTTGGGCGATGCCTGCATCAGTCGCGCCCGGGTATCCATATCGAGCAAATCAGAATTATTCATGGCTTCTCCTTTTGAACTGAAAACTGTTTACTGAACACTGATCACTGAACCTGTGGGGCACCCGGGATTCGGACCCGGCTTCGAGCCTGCGCACACTATTACCAGTAAAAAGGCTCTTTCCAAAATGGCTGCTTGACCCGAGTGCGCCGCCACTCCTCAAACTGCCTGCCCCAGTTTTTCTACCCGATCAAAAAATAAGCCAACAGTCCGAGACCGCAGCAAAGCAGTCCGACCAACACTATCGAAAGTTCGACCAGGGTGATTGTTTTCATATTTACCTCTCACTTGTTGATCGTCTGAACTTCTGCCAGTTTCTTGTTCGCCTCGCCCACCCGCACGATTGCCCTGGCCGCCAGGCGTATCATCTCGTCCATCGTCATCTGCCGTTTCTCCACGATCTCCGCCAGGCAGCGGCTTGCTTCGGTTAACTCATCGAACGCATCTTTGACCAATCCATTGGCCGCGTATGGCAGGCGCAGACGACGGTGCTTGTCGGCATGACGCACCTTCTCACTGCGGATCATGGCCCCGATCACCATTGGCAAGCCGGAGAAGACGAAGGCGAATAAGGCCAGCATCGCCGCCTTCCATGAAATGACCGCCACCGCTGCCAGCGTGACCAGCACCCCGCCCACCACATAAAAAGCAGTGTATCCATCGTTGACCTTGCGCCGGTTCATCAGGCCGTTGTAGAGCACTCCGAACAGCGCCAGCAGGATGGCAAGCGCCGATCCCAGCACCAACAGGATGGTCGGATTGGACGTGAATTGATTGAGAAATGAACCGAAATTCGCCATCTCACTGTTTCCCGTGCTATGCTGAATGTGCGTCTTGCTGGCTGATGACTCGATTGGATAAAACGATCAGGTGCTTGTCGATCGTCGGACTGAACGCCTCCGGCAGTACCGCACACAGCATGTCCACTGCCCAGTCTGCCCGCCAGTCATCGTGGTTGATCAGGATGATCCACAGGAATTCCATCTTCGGCTCCATCATGCCCTTTTCCCAGTTCTGGACCGATGCGTGCGAAACGCTGGTGTTGACCAGGTGCTCATTCAATGCGTCTGCGAATGCCCGGTAGGTGAGCCCTTGCTTCTCTCGATAATCTCTTGTCACAATTGCCGCTGGATTTTTCGTCTCGTTCATTCTCTCTCCAAGTTCTTTTGAATTACTGTCAAGCGTTCTTTACAAGTGCTTGTATTTTACACACTCTTGTGAATTTGTCAAGGGTATTTACCAAAGTCGATGAAAACCATATAATCAAAGGTATGGCCGATATGAATTTCAGGGACAAGTTCTTTGAGACTTATCTGGAATTCCAGCGGGTATCTCGAAATTCCAAAGTCACTGCCTTCGCAAAATATCTTTCAGAGAAAAATCGTTATGGCATAGTGTTCTCTCAACAATTGGTTTCCGGGTGGCTCAATGGCGATTTCTCTCCAGGTCAAAAATATGCCCCCGCTTTGGCCAGCATTATGGGAGAAGAAATTTACAACATGCTCGATCTCCCCCAGCCCGATCCAGATCTGGAAGCCCTCACCTATCTTTGGCCTTCCCTGCCAGAAAAAAAGCGCCAGGCCATCCGCGAAGATGCTCAAAAATACGTTACCGAAAATGAAACCGGCACCCAACCCAAACGACGACCCTCTGAAAAACATTCGTGAACTCTGGCCGCGCCTGCATCCCTGGCAGCGCAAGAGCCTGGTGATCCGGGCATTCTTCTATTCCCTCCCCGCTCGCCTGCAAAACCTTCACCCCTCGCATGTCGTCATCCCGGCCACCCTCGCCCAGGCCGCCGTTTTCATCATTGCCCTGCTTCACCCATCCCAATCAATCTTCATCCTGGCCGTTGGCAACATCTCCATCGTTGCCCTGGCCATGCTCCCTTCATTGGCTCATGCCAAAATCAAGAACTAAGAAAGGGGAACGTCATGAAAAATCTATTCGAAAAACTAGTCAACTTCTGGAAGACCGGCAAGAATGGCAAGGCCATCATCATCGTGGTCGCCGTCTTGTTGCTCGCCTGCATCTGCTGCGCAGGTACGCTTTTGTGGGGCAACAAACTGGCCTCCTCGCCCACCTATCAGGCAACCTCCACTGCCAAAGTGGCCATTACCCAAACTTGGGAAGCCCGGCCATCAGAGACACCCGTTCCATCTCAAACCCCATCGCCAACCTTCACCCCCAGGCCAACCAACACACCGACATTAACATTTACTCCCATTCCTCCAGAAGTCCTTACCGCTCAGGCACTTGCGCTCACGCAAACACGTACCGCCTTCGATGCCACCTCTACCCGCCAGGCCTATACCGATCGACAAACGGCCACTGCGCAAGCCCATGCCGCCCAGGCTACTTTAATGGCAGGATACAAAGATATCTACTGGAAAGAATTGGTCAGCTATGCCGACAATCACATTGGCGAAACAGTAAAAATATCCATACGCGTGTTCAACATCATCTCCGACACGCAACTCCAGGGATACTTCAGCGGCACCTACGAAGCGGTCATTGTGGTCATGCGTGAACCATACACGGGAATTTATGAAAACGATGCCATCACTGTTTATGGAACTGTTTATGGTTTGCAATGTGGAACGAACGCATTTGGTGGCACCGTCTGCCAGCCAATGCTGACTGATGCCTTCTACACCAAGCCCTAACTGACCACTGAACACTGATTACTGTTCACTGATTACTGAACACTGTCCACTCACCCCTTCCCTCCCGGCTCCCACATCTTCGCCTACCTGCGTGACAGCGGTCACGAAGACCAGGAACTCTCCATTTCCCAACAGGAGAACGAGATCCGGATCTGGGCGCAGGCCAACGGTCTCATCCTCACCCACATCTACAAGGACGAAGCCCGCCGCGGCTCCACCGACGTAGGCCGCGACGATCTCCATGCCATGATGAAAACCTTCCGGCACGGCTGCCCCGAGCGCGGCGTCGTCGTCTGGAAGTACAACCGTTTCGCCCGCAACATCGACAACGCCCAGTTCTACCGCGCCGAGATCCGCTCCCTCGGCTACACCTTCCACTCCCTCAACGATCAGATCCCCGAAGGTCCTGCCGGTCGCATCTTCGAAGCCCTCAGATCGG
>Ga0209668_10000160_pt1 | contig 27880 bp, 29 predicted proteins | sample FrelakmetPLP11PL_FD_187150 | JGI IMG/M metagenome (GOLD analysis project Ga0209668, IMG submission 187150) | Freshwater lake sediment microbial communities from the University of Notre Dame, USA, for methane emissions studies - PLP11 PL (SPAdes)... | ecosystem: Environmental > Aquatic >...
AATGGGCAAGCCAAACTTGGGCGAGCCCGCAGGCGAGCCGCACAGCGTGCTGTTGGACGAAGTGCGTTTTTACCGAGATATTGGAGAATAAGCCTTATTTAGGCGCGAATTGATACATTTGGCGAGGGGCATTATAAAACCGTAAGCTTTCTTTTGTCGAAGAAGTATATATTTTCGTACTTAAAGCCATATTTACCTTTTTTCTTTTTTATATGGGGTTCAAATGTGAATAGATCAACTTCTTTGAATTTAGTTTTGTTGCCAGCTTCTAAGTAAATACGGTCGTCTTTATGTCTTGCGATTGAATGGCCGAGATTGCTGTTAAAATCAAGATTCTCAAATCCGAGTTCATCAATGAGTGAATTCATCTTGGTATGAGCTTCTTCAAAACTCATGTCTTCTTTAACGAGATTTTGGAATTGTTTGTGAAGTTCTATTTCAGCCCTTATTCCTTGGTCAATTTCCGGCATATGGGATTGTTCAGGGTCAATCACTTGCCCGTTTTCGATAATGAATGACCTGGCCAGGTCTCCCCAAAAGCCATCAATTTCGGGGCTTAAATCCACTGTGACCAAGTCATTGCGTTGCACTTTCTTATCAGTTGCTTGATATTCTCTGCCGGAAATTGAAATTGTTGTTCTTTCTCCTGCGAAAACAAATGCTCCGATACCGTAGTACCAAAATGAATTCACGCCTTTGTTATTAAGAAACTTTTCAGCTGCTTCTTTGATACTTTTTTCTGTAACGCCTTCACTGATAAAGGATTTGAGAAATTCAATCGTTTCTTTTGCGATTGACTGCACTTTTTTGTACTTCTGAAGTTCCTCTGAAGTCATAAAGAAAAAAGGTAAATAATCTCTTAGTATGAGCTGCCCATGCCATTTTGGCCAACGTTTCGGCATATCTGATGTTTGCCGTAGCGTAGCGGAGGCAAATATGGGTGGAGGCTTTTGTAAAAAGCCGTAACCAGATATGCCGTGTTATGTGATGTGCATGTTTTACTTTAATCCCGATAGCAATCGGGATTGCTCTAAAAAAGAATTTTAATTTTGTTTTTTTTGTTTTGGATTTTGGGCAGAGGGGTTAGGGGTGAATGCCCAAAATCCAAAACTCCTTATTCTGTTTGAGGGAGGGGCAAGAGGGGAATTAAAGGGGTGAATTGCCCCGACCGAAAACTTCTTTCTAGTATTCAAATGAAATATTAACTTTTTCTTCTTTCACAATTTTATCAACAAAGTCTTCCAACTTTTCACGCAAAGAGAAAAGTTCCATATTAAGCTGAAAAATTCCAGTTTCGGCATTTCTTGCTTTCTCTTTTCCTAAATAATTTTCAAAATTTAAATCGGAGCTTTGTTCTGTTGGGTTATAATATTCCTTAGCGACTTCTTTTTGTTTTGATTCGGGAAAGTTTGGAATCTTTAAATACCTCTCAAGGTGATTATATTTGATACCACCACCGTTTGCTTTGTCTTTAACTTTTTCATAAAATCCTTTTTTGTATAACCACCCGAGAAACATTGCTGTAAAAATATCTTCTATCTGATTAACTCCAATTTTCTTTCTGTTTATGATCCATGGATGAATGTTTGTTATTGTCTTTCCTAGATCGGTTATATACATACATCGTCCGACAGTTCCATCAGCACTAAGAAAAATTGTATTTTTCGGTATTAGGGTCAATTTTTTACCACTACCGAGCCATCTAAATTTAGAAACTGTTCGTTGATCGGTAAGTTCTATATTAGTCATCAGGCGATAGAAGTTTGGTTTTTCAACATCAGAATAAATACTTAATCCTATATTTGTGATTTGCAAATTTTGCCCTCTTTTTGCAGTATATTTTTCTAGTAGATCAAAATGACTATTCTTATAGTCATCAATTAAATAAACTATTTCTCTATACTTTTTTTCATATAGTCCAGTATCAATTCTGGTCTCATTTCTAATTTCTGAAATTTTAGGTAATCGGAATTCAAAAGTGCCAACTTTTTGATTATCTTTCAATTCCTTTTCTATGAGCTCATCTATTTTTTGGTTTTTTAATTTGATCTGTTCTTCTTTATCTAAAATGTTTTGCGTAATTAAAGAAATGAGATTTTCAATCTTTTTCGGCTCGGGATTATTATTTTTTGTTGGAAATGGAATTTTCAGCTCACTAAAATTATCCTTTTCCATTCTTGGATAAACTGAAGCATTAAGTATTAAATTAACTTGTTCAATAAAAAATCTACTTCTTAAAACGCCAAATAGATAAAACCTTGAAAAATCTTTTTTTGTTTTCCTTAATACAATAAGCGCCTTGGTAGCTACTAGATTTTGCAATTCTTTGTTTACATAACCAATGCCTCCCAAATATGTTCTAACTGTTGAAATTAAAATATCATCCTTTTTTAATTTATTTACGGATGAGGACGAAATATCAATGGATCGAACCTCTTTGTAGTCAATTCCGCCAGTATTTGTATTTATATCTCCAATTTCAACATATGAATATCTTCCTTTGTTGTTTCTAACATTTATTGATGCCTTGGATTCTTCGATGAGATCAACAAGATAATCAATATTGGAATTAGTTTGCACATAATTGTGTCTTGCAGGCGATAAATTAGCATTCTTTTTTAGAATACTATTTTTAGACACAAAATTCGGCTTAATGACATGGGTTTTATACATATTATTTATCAGTCAAAGAATCAGAATGAAAAGCTTTTTTGATTTCTTCTTCTTGTCTTTTCATAAATTCTGAAAAATCTTTTTGCATCTGCGAAAAGTCCTCCAGCTTTTTGCCTGTTTTCTCAAATGTTTCTTCATCAATTACAAATTGTGGCTGAAAATGAACCACTTTTTTCTTGGTCTTCACTTCGTAGCCTAGATTTTCGATCTCACGAATAAATACCTCATAATCTTGGCTAAGTAAGTGCTTTTCATTTTGCTTGGGTTTGTAGGCAATAATAATCGTTGTAGAAACACCCGTCTCGCCAAAAGTATTAGCAGGTAAATCAAACAGTGCCACTATACGCATCCTTTCAATCAGCCATTTTCGGATATTCTCCCATTCCTTGATTGAAGCAATCGAATTAGAAAGAACGATACCCATTCTGCCCCCGTCTTCGAGGATTTTGTAGGCATTTTCCAAAAACAAAACACCCATATCCATTGAACCCGGAAGTTTGATTCTCCCTTTCTTGTCGGGAGTTGGTTTTGCTTCCCATGTTTTGTACAGATGAATAGTATCTTTTGGTAAATCCCATTTGCCACTTTTGCCAGTTTTTAGATCGCGCCCTTTTCCAAAGGGAGGATTGGTAGCAATTATTTTGTATTTTTTAGGATTTTTTGTTACATCGTTCCTGTTTTCCCAATCTGTAGTAAAATTTTGTGTGACAAATTTTCCTTCTTCCAGAACATTTCCATTATCAAGATATTTTTGAGCAAGAGAATCCATTTGTTGAAGCACTGCACCACCATCACCATTTAAAACAAGATTGAGTTCGGCGAGTTTGAGATTAGACGCTTCAAGATCAAAACCGAAAAAGTTTTCCGCATTTTCATAAAACACTTTGCTTTGAATTTCTTCTCGGTGCATATGGCGAAATGACATAGCAAGAAAATCCGCAATACCACAGGCAGGATCGCAAAAAGTTTCATTCTTTTGTGGATTAAGCATTTTTACAATGGCGTTTACAACAGGAATTGGCGTAAAGAATTGTCCCTTGTCTGCTTTTTGCTTGCCTTCGGCAAAATTATTAAAGATGATCTGATTAAAGCTCTCATTCTTTGTTTTGAGAATAGACCTTTGTTGAAATTCTTTCACTAATTCAATCAAAAATGCTTCATCGCCTGCGTCAGACGGACGAATCATGGAGTCATATCCAAAAAAGGGTTTTGATAATACTTTTGTGTAGCTATTTTTTGCGTCTTTATAGAGTTGCTGTATTCTTTCTCGGAATTTTTGCTTATCATCTCGTGGGTCATAATAAAATTTGGTATATGCACCATCTTTTTGACTTCGCTTTTCATCAAAAATTTTGAGTGTTAAAAATTCAACAACTAAGGTATGAACATCTGTTTTTGGATGAATACGGTCGTTCGCACGCTTGAGTGAATTTAATACTTCTGTAAAGTTTGATTCATCAATTGAATCCAAAGAATCAAGTGTCAATTTGTCTGGTCGCGAAATACTCTCATTATTTTCTACAAAATCTTTTTGAGTTGGAAGATTAGCCAACATATCTCTCTGCCCGATATTCAGATCGCCAAAATCACCCTCTTTTGTTTCATCAAAGCGTTTGATTGGAGAATTACCTAACTTTTTAAAAATCAATATTCCATCTTCATTATCAAAATACACACCAAAAATTCTTTCGGGAGATTCGTTTTCGTTCATTGCTGGGCGCAACTGGTTTTCAATTGCGTCATCAACCGTTTTATTGTTCTTTTTTGTTTCAAAAAAAGCTAATACATTTTGTCTGATCTTGGAGAAATTCTTTGTCTTCTTTGCTTCCTCCCAAAGACTAATCCAATCTTTTGTTTTGAAAACTGCAATATCGGGATTCAGACTTTTCCCTCCGTTTCCTTTAGGAAAACCAAATTCAACACAAATATATTCTTTTTGATAATCGCCAGATTGAATCATCGCAAAAACAAAACGAGCGCGAATATACTCCTCGCTTAAATTGCCATGCGCGTCTTTTGCTTTGGCTGTACTACAAAACGCTCTTACTCCAAGCTCTTTTTCATAAAAAGAGGCATCTATTTTTTCAAGAGCGGAATATTTAGCATCAAATTGTTCGAAATATTTTTTCATAGTTTATTTTTTAAATTCCTTAAAGTATTTACCAAATACTTTTTGAAATAAAACAGTTTTTTCGTAAAGCCAAGCAAAATAATTTTCTGCTTCGGCTTGGCTAAATAAGCTTGAAACCTCTTTTTTTATTTTCATACGAGAGGCAACAGCGGCACCTACCCATTCAATAGGTTCACCAATTTCCTTTTCAATTTCATCTTTTCTTTCTCGTAAGAAGTTAAACAAATCTTTGTTTTTACTGATATAAACTTCGCAACCAATTAAATTTTCTCGAGAATTGATAGTTAGTGCGACATGTCCGTCCGAACTTCCCATGCTGACATCGTACCAGTGTTGCGGGCGAGGAGTTTGTAAGCGGATTCGCGTGTCATTTTCTCGTACATAATTTTTGAATTTGTTCCAAAATTCAAGTTGTTGTAGTTTTGTGTCTGTTAGTTCTCCATTTGAAGGGTTTGTTTTGATTGCTTTCGCCCATTCGTTTGGACTTACTATGATTTCAAATTTTGGCGCAGGATTCGAGCCTTCAATTTGCCAAAGTTCAATTTTTATCAAAAAGAAGCTTATGTCTTCGTCTGTATGTTCATTAAGCCATTCAATCGCTTTTTGGTGTTCATCGCGAACATCTTTTACAATCCAAATAATTATTTCTGCGTCGTAGCCCGAAGCGTAGGTTATGATTTTTCCTAAATGATCGTGATTCGTACCTTCAAGCTGATTTTCAATAATTATTTTTCGCCCTGATGCTTCCTCTTCTGCGAGAATATCAACGCTAAACTTCCCGACATTTGCCTCGGTTTTGATAAGTTTAATATCAACTCCGATCTCTTCGCTTAGTGCGTCAAGATTTTCCGTTTGAGCAAGCCAATTTGTAAAATCAATAGCTTCGTGTCCCCAAACTTCACGGAGTTCGACTTTATTTAGTTTTGATAGTGATTTTTTCATAATATAGTTTTCTTATTGTTATTGTAATTCATTTCCCCTTATAAATAAATCGTTTTCGTAGCGGAGCGGAGAAAACACCTTATACCCCTTTCTAATAATTAAAAAAACAAAATTCAAATTCTTTTTTAGAGCTGGGCGATAGCCCAAAAGTAAAACATGCATTTCACATAACGTCCGCGCGGTGTGCGAAGTTTGGGTTGCCCGTGGAGGGCTGGTATAATTTTCTCTTAACGGCCCGGAATGGGCAAGCCAAACTTGGGCGAGCCCGCAGGCGAGCCGCACAGTGTGCTGTTGGACGAAGTGCGTTTTTACCGGGATATTGGAGAAATAGCCCTATTAAGGGGCGAATTGATTCATTTGGCGCGGGGCAGAGGGGCTGGGGGTGAATGCCCCGCGCCCTCAAGCGCTCAATGTGAAATGTCCTAGGCCGAAGTGTGATGGCGACTTGGTGGAAAGACGATCTAAGAAAGGCAAAATATTTTACGGATGTTCAAATTTTCCTAAGTGCGATTTCGTTGCCTGGGATAAACCTATCGTCGGGACTGAAGAGAAGTGGCCCAAGGGCTGTAGTGGCGTTCTAGTGAAATTGCAAACCGCTAAAGGTGAGGAGTGCTTCATTTGTTCAAACCATCCAAAATGTGATTACAAGAGCAAGCCTTAGTAAAAAAATTTAAACTAGAAATTAAAAATCTTGTTTTACAACCCTAATAGACTCTAAGAAATCGGAACGGAAAGCCTCCAAACAAGTAAATGTATGTTGTCAAACTTGGGCGAGACCGTAGGCGAACCGCACAGTATGCTGTTAGACGATTTTGCCCGTATTATTTATTTAAATAAAATGAAAATATCAATCCTGCTAATACTATAAGAATTGCTACTACAATAAGAATTACTGTGTATATATTAAATATTGTATTTATATATATATTTGCATCTCTATATAAATCAGGATTCTCTTTTGCTTTTTTCCTTTGAATAATACTAAAAATATATGCTCCTATCCCTAAAGGAGGAAAAACTATACCAGCTATCCCACACACTAATATTGCAATACCCATAAATCTAATTTTACTAGTATCTGCTATTGTAGTTTGAAGTTTAGGTACAACAAAACTAATTCTTTGACCACAATATTGACAAGTTATTGATTTTTTTGGTACAAGTTTAAAACATTTTGGACATTGTATTTGATCGATTATTGGTGCTTCTTTACTTGTTTCATGTATAACTGGTGATACTTCTTGAGAATATACAAAAATTGGATTTCCACATTTACCACAACTTAATCTTAATCCTTTAGGTGGTATATCATTATCATTTAAATTGAACCTCGAACTGCACTTAGGACAAATAACATTCATGTTTTCTCTTTAAAAATATATTAATTTAAAATATAGCTATACAATACCATAAATTAGCAAAACTAGCAAATCTAGAGATAATGAAAATTTTCGCCCAGTGTGCTGTTGGACGAAGTGCATTTGCCGAAATATTGGAGAAATAGCCCTATTTGGGAGCGAATTGATACATTTGGCGAGGGGCAGAGGGGTAAGGGGTGAATGCCCCGAGGCAAATCGGCCGTTTACCTTCTAATGTCTTTTCTTAGCATGCTCGTATGGATTTGAATCTCTGAGATTGCTTCGAATTAAACAGTAGTGAAAAAGATTGCTCAGGAATATTCTCGTGTTTTTCCAGGTTACATTTGAATAATTCGGTAAAAGACCCAGATCAATTGGGAACTTGTCATCTTTTGTTAAAATGTTAAGCCCGGCCTCTCGGATAGATTCCAAGACTAAACTACTGGGAAGAGATCGGCCGCCGATTCTTCCATTGTGATGAATTGACCATCCTTTATTTTCTAATTTTGAAAAATCAGGCAACCTAAGCTGAAGGGCGTTATGCTTTCTGTTGTCTTTAATTACAACGACACAAAGTATTATATTGTTTTCATCCCAGATTTGTAGTCCAATTCCGATTGTTTCTACTCTGTGTTCAGTAGCCGCGAGAAAGAGTCGATAATCTCCAGTCCAGCGTCCCCCCGGCGTTTGGACTGAAAGTTTTGATGTCCCTCTATCCGCTAAAATATATAGCTCATCGTAACAAAAGGGGAGGGATATCTTCGCCTTATCCATTGTGATTATTTTCTGAATAGCAGCTACAACCGGGTACAATTTTCTATTTTGAAGAAAGTCCCGGTTATTTAAATTGGCCATTTCAGTTAATAGCTTTTTCATGCCTCTGTTATCTTTCGGAGAGGGTGAAGCTGGTTTTTCAGGCTTCGGAACTTTTAAGCCTAGAGCACTACTCCATTCAATCTCTTCCCATTTTGATTTAGTCCTTCTGGAAAACTGATGATCCGTTCCGTTACTTAACCAGATCTCATTTGCTCCGGATTTGTTTGCGTATTTTTTTGCTTGATCAAAGACATCATAACCTATGCCAACTCCTGGTTGTTTCAATTCGATTACCATTATGGGCGTATTGTGGCGGTTTTTAATTAGAATGTCAGGTCGACCACGACGTTTGTTTGAATAATTCTGATTTTCTTCTATAACGATTAACTTTTTGTCAATTTTTACAGTGAACATGAGCCATGCTAATACCTTTTGTCTAACAATTTCTTCAGGGGTTGCTTTTATGTTTTTATCCCTCTTCAGGCACTTTAACTTTCCCTGTTCAGGTTTTGGATTGTAATCAAGGTTGATGAGCTTCATTTCTAATTTATGTTTAGTGATTTGTTTTTATAGATTATCTTATTATACCACATATTAATTTTTACAGAAGGGGTCGAATTGGGTAATCGAATTGGAAATAAAAAAACGTTTTTTTTTAAGCGCCGTTAGGCGCGAAGAAAACACCTTATTCTCCCCTCTACAAGAGCATCAATTCGCCAAACAAAGCTTTGGAGCCCGGATTTAGCGTTTTAGGTTAACCGTAAAAATGCATTTTGGCCAACGGCCGCAGCCAGGCGAAGTTTTTTGCATTGGTATAATATGCCCGGAGGGCGGACCAATGCAAAAAATTTGGGAGAGCGCGCACGCGAACCGCCTTGGGTGCTGTTATGGGATGTTAAATTTCCCCATTCCAACTCTTTTCTTGATTATATAATCCTCAAGCCCGTATTTCGCCCATGCTATTTTTGCGGTTTCGTTTTTAACATGAACTGTCAGCTCAATGTGATTAAGTTTTTTGCTAATAAACCATTTTTTTAGCTCTTTTAAAAATTGTTTAGCTATACCGAGTTTTCGAAAATTTTCTTCAACGTATACATCGCTGATAAAACCTATTTTTCGGATTTTAAACACAGGTGGTCTTGAACTGATTTCGCCTATGGCATAACCCACTATTTTTCCATTTTCTTCTGCCACTAAAAGATGTCTGTTTTTTGAATAGATGCAACTTTTAAAAAATTTTCGATAGACTTCATTTACGTTTTTGGAAGGGGCGAAATATGGATCAAAGTCATAATGCTGCTTCAGTAAAGTAACTCCATAAGTGGTTACTTTCTTTATATCCTTCAGTTTTGCTTTTCTTATGTCCATATTTATTGGATTAGAAGGGGGAATTTAATGTCCCATAACTCGTTCCAAGCCGTACTGTCTGGCATGATAATAGCAGTAATTGGTGTATTAGGTGAACATGATGTGGATTTTGGTTGCCGGACTTGAAAGGCGGTAATATAATTTTGGTCTGAAGTAATTTTTGCTTCGGTGGTGGAGGTATGGGTTGCTTGATCCCAAGCAGCCTGCTATGCCCTCAAAGCTTCCCGGGATTTTCCTGGGGAGCTTTTGATTTTATGAAGAATTTAGAAAACCTTAATGTTGATGGTGTAGGGTGGCTTATGGCTGCTTATATCTGAATTTCATGGAAGAATATCTGCAAAAACTGGCGAATGAACTGCGGCTACGGGGGCGGAGTCCAAAGACCATAAAGGCTTATCGCTCCTGCGTGGGGGTTTATTTGCGGTCTCTATTGGAGGGCGGCGGGGATGTCGGTTCTTGCGCGGTGTTGAACATCGAAAAGGTGAAGGCGTTTTTGTTGCAAAGGCATGACCTTGGGATGGCTTCCGGTACTGTTAATATTTACTTGAACGCGATCAAGTTTTTTTATCGGACCGTGATGAATAGCGACACGAAAATCGATTTTCCGTTTGCAAGAAGGCGGTACCGGTTGCCGGTTCCTCTGACCCACGAGGAGGTGATGAGGATCATTTTGACGGTTAAGAATCTGAAGCATAAGACACTGCTTTCTTTGGCTTATGGAGCGGGTTTGCGGGTATCGGAGGTGGTTGCTCTGCGTGTGCGGGATATTGATTTTGGGAGCGGTTTTGTATATGTGCGGCAGGGGAAGGGGAATCGGGATCGGGTCACTTTACTGCCTGACAGGCTGGCTAACAGTCTGAAGATTTTCTGTAATGCAAGGGATCCAATGGCATTTGTCTTTGAGAGCGAAAGGGGCGGACGGCTAACCACCAGGACGGCGCAGAAGGTTTTTGATGAGGCCGTGAAAAGGGTCGGTATCATCAAGCAGGTTACATTCCATTCTTTGCGGCACAGTTTTGCCACTCATCTTTTGGAGAACGGGACGGATATCCGCTATGTGCAGGAGCTTTTGGGGCATGCCAATATCCGCACTACGCAGATTTACACGCATGTGACGCGGAGCGGACTTGGGAAGATCAGGAGCCCGTTATGAGTTGGTGAGTGTATAAGGTTGCAAAAAGTATTAGTTTGTAATACAATAGTATGTGAAGTTATATAATTGTGCATATATGAATCAGGCTATACAGGTTCGCGTGGACGCGAAATTAAGGAAACAGGCGGATCAGGTTTTGGATGATATCGGTCTGGATATTCCGACCGCCATCAGGCTTTTCTTGCGGAAGGTGGTCGTGTCAAAATCGATTCCTTTTGAGCTTAAAAGCAGTAAGTTTACCGAGAACGGTTTTACGGAAGAGTTTGAAAATGAGGTACTGGAGGCGGCAAAGGAGAAGGATTTTATCGGGCCTTTTGTCAGCGCTGAAGCGGCAATAAAGGCATTAAACAAAAAAAGTAAATGAAGATTTATTTTACAAAACGGTATTTTAAGCAATACCGGAAGCTGAATGGCGACGACAAGATAAGAGTCAGTGAAGCGATACGCAGGTTTGTTGCTGACCCGCATGATCCATCATTAAAAAACCATGTTTTGCATGGCAAATTGAGGAACAAAAGAAGTATTTCCGCATCCAATGATTTAAGGCTGATTTTTGAGGTTAAGGGCGATTATGTGACTGTGATTATGTTGGCTGTGGGAAGTCATAATCAGGTTTATTGAAGCGCTTATCAGCGCTTGAAGATAGTTTTGCGGATGTTTCGGTTCAGCTCTTTCATCGCCAATAATACAAAATTGTAGTCCGAGGGGTAGCCGACGAGTTCGGTGAAGCCGACGCCTTTGATTTTTTTGCCGTCGATTGTGGCGGTGACTTCCAGCGGGCCTTCCCAGTAGTTGATGGCGCCGTAGATCATTTCCTGGTCTTTCATCGTTGAGCGCGCTTCGATCCGGATGTCCTTATCTGGGATCTCGATTGTCCAGTTCAGCGGGTACTCTGCTTTTGTGTTTTTGCTTTTCCAGAGCTCTTTTCCAGGGGTGATGACAAGGCGGTCGAAGTGCTCATGTCTGCAGTTGCGGTCGAGTATGTCCACAAACAGGGCGGGTTTACCCTTATCCATGTATTCGTAGCACATGATGTCGGTTCCGTTCTCCAGCTGGAAAGAAAACCAGGTCCATTTGTCCTTGCTGTAGGCTACATCCGCCCATTGGTGGTCCATCCAGGCCTTGCCTTCGACTTCAATCGTTTTTCCTTCAATCATGATGGTGCCTTTGGCGCGCAGATCCGTGAAGGAATAGTAATAGCTTTGGCGACCACAGCCATCGATGAATCCCGTTCCCTGTTCGAGCATGACTGGCTTTCTTGCCCTGAGCATGAGGTCCATGGTTTCGGTCTTGAGATGGAATTGTTCGCTTGCAGTCTGGACGATCTCGTTGTTGACATATCCCCTCACGATCAGGGGGTCGATGTAGTTGATGAAGAGATTTTCTTTGCCGAAACTGTCGCGCGAGACCAGCGAGATATTTTGCACTTCCTTGTAGTTTTTTTGTTTTTTGATGTCCGAGATGATTGAGTGCGCGAAGTGAACATACGGTAAAAAGTTGGCGGCGTATTTCTTGAATGGGATCTTGCGCAAAAATGGCAGGTTGACCCGTTTCAGGTCGGCCTGGAAAAGGCAGTCCATGAAGCTGTATGCGTTGCCTTTTTTGTCCTTTAGGTGGCCGTTAAAGTACCACCACTCGATGATGTTCTTGTGGGCGTTGTGGTCCTGCGGAAATTTTACGGGTTTGAATTTCATGATTTCTTTTTTATCAATGCCAGTTTTTCTTCGCGGGAAAGATTTTTGATCCGGGATTCATCCTTGGACGCGTTCGAGCGGTTGCGATACTTTCTTGAATATACCAATCCGACGGGTCTGCGTCCACGCGTGTATTTGGCTCCCAGATTGGATGAATTATGCTCTTTAATTCTCCTCTTCGGGTCGGTCGTGATGCCCGTATAGAGCGTCCCGTCCGCGCATTTGAGGATGTAGAGGTGGTACATTGGCTGGTTTATCTTGCGCAAAGCCCGCGGGTTTTACTCATAGGCACACTCGCTGGCGCTCGTGTGTGCTGGCGGAGAGAGTGGGATTTGAACCCACGAGGAGGTTGCCCCCCTACTACTTTTCGAGAGTAGCGCCTTCAACCACTCGGCCATCTCTCCATTTGGTGCGATTGGAGCCTCGCTTATATTAGTGTCCTGTTTGCGGAACGGCAACAGGAAAGGTAAAATCGTTGCAGACATCATTAACTTGCAATTCATATGAAAAGAAAGCTCTTGTCGGCGATATCAGCGGTGGCTGTTTTATTGATGGCCGGGGGTACCGCGTTTGCGTTAGTCGTGCCGGAATCATCCGGATACGAGTCCGTGATTTATGATGAAAGCATTCAGTTCAGCGCTGTTTTGCAGGCGGACGGGTCGGTGAAATCCAATTGGAGCAAATATGCCCATGCGGAGTCGTTTACATATTATAAGCTCGTGCGCTCACAGAAAAACGCCAATCCGGTCTATCCCGACGACGGTTACATCTATTACGGCGGAGATATTGACGGTCTTTCATACTCGGACGCGGATGTGCCGGATGGGCTGAATTATTACCGGATCTGCCAAATCGCTTCCCCAAAAAGATATTGCTCTAAAACGGTGGTGGCCATTACAAAAGGCGCGGGGGTAACGGAATCCGTTACTCCTTCACCAGTCAAAACAACTGAAACGGAATCCGTGCCGATGCCGGTATTGGAACCGGTGGCGATGGTTCCCGGTTTCAAAGATGTGCCGGCGGATTATTGGGTGGCAGATTGCGTTAAGAATCTGGCCGCGGATGGAATTTTGGTTTCCGGAGACGATGTTTATTTCCGGCCGGAAAGCCCGATTAATCGTGCGGAGTTTTTGAAACTGGTCATGAAATCTTATTACGCGGACGGCGCCGAATACGATGGTTCTTCCTGCTTTCGGGATGTTGGCGACGGCGCATGGTACGCGCTGTTCATCTGTTCCGCAAAAGATGCAGGGATTGTCAGCGGCTACTCGGATAATTCATACGGCCCGGTGCGTAATATTACCCGCGCGGAGGGCGCGGCGATTCTGGTGAAGGCTCTTCATGTGCCTGTAATGGCCTGGGAAGCCATATCTTTTACCGATGTCACCGCCGACTGGCAGAAAACGGTTGTGGCGATGGCATATAAAAAGGGGCTTGTGAATGGATATAACGCCAAGGAATTTGGTCCGAATGACCTGCTGACGCGTGCGCAGTCGGCAAAGTTGATCTGTAACGCAAGAAATAATTTTGCCGCGCCGCTGGAAGGGGCGGTTCCGGTTATCGGAGCGGGGAGTGGTGACGCGGGGCCGATCGGGGTCGGTGGTGTTGACGAGGGCGCCGGCACCGGCACTGATGAGGCAGTTACTCTGCTTGTTGAGGGGACTTCTTCAAGAACGACCCCGTTGATAGTCAATCACGCGAACACCGCATTGAGTTCCGTTTCTTCTGAATTTATCGCGACCGCCAAATCATCGTTCAAAATCGCATACGGGCATACTTCACACGGGAGCCAGATTGTTACCGGAATGGGCGTTTTGGAAGGGCAGGATTCAAATTATTCCTACAGCGCGGACGGGAGTGGGGGGTCTTTATATTTGAATGAGAGCTTGCTTTCCGGAGATCTTGGGAGTGATTGGGAAACGCAGACGCGCGCGCTTTTGAACAGACCCGGCAATGACATCAATATGGTGATGTGGGCGTGGTGCGGACAGCTTTCTTCCATGTCGGATGCTGAAGTGAACGGTTATCTTCAGAAGATGGATAAACTGGAACAGGATTTTCCGTCGGTGATTTTTGTTTATTTCACAGGGCATCTGGACGGGAGCGGAAAGAGTGGAACGCTCAATATAAACAATGAAAAGATTCGCGCGTTCGCAATCGCCTACAACAAGGTTTTGTTCGATTTTGCGGATATTGAAAGTTACGACCCGGCCGGTTCTTATTATCTTGATCAGGCCGCGAACGACAATAACGACTATACGGGTGGAAACTGGTCTCAAAACTGGTGCGCGGCTAATTCCGGATCGGCGCTTTGCGCGACCAATTCGTGCGCGCATTCTCAATCGCTGAACTGCAACCTGAAGGCGCGGGCGTTCTGGTGGATGATGGCGCGGCTCGCGGGGTGGGGCGGGTAAAACGCCCGTGGGTTGGAAATCAACATCAAGTGTCGGAGGTAGCTTGTTTTGCCTCCGCTTGGTGCAACAATGGTCTTTTTGCTTTGTGGTAACGGGCTTTTAGGATGGCCAGCGTGAGGCCAAAAATGAGATTCATACTGGAAGAAATCGCCAGGGGAGTGGTATGGCTTGCGGTCGCGTAAATTATCCAGAGGATTGAGCTGGAGAGTCCAAGTGCCAGCATCCCCCAGGAAAGATCCCTTAAATGGTGGGTTTTAAGCGCTTTCATGATTTCCGGGATCAGTTGTATCGATCCGAAGGCGGTTGCCGCGTATCCGATTAATTCAATAGAGTCCATGGGGTTCGGGATTCGGTTAATATATCATGTCATTGTAACACAATATATTAAAGTGCGCAACCTTGAATTTGCCCCTAAATAACGGGAATTCGGTTTCCCCGGCGTGTAAAAAATATTCCGCCTACTTTGAATTCAGGCTTTTGATCTGGCAGGTCAGGTATGTCGCGAATGATACCCAGATAAAATATGGTACAAGCAGAAGGGCCGCGATAAGCGAAAGTGGCCAGATGCTGTAAATCAGCAGTATGACTGTAATGTTTATGGCGCTCGCTTCAAAAACGCTCAGGGTGAAATCATGTCTAATAAAGAAGATGTAACTCCAGAGAGCGTTGAGGATTCCATTAAGCAAAAAAAGCATCCCAATCCCGATGCTGGCCTGGTCGCCATACTGGTTCCAGACGATCAGCGCCGATATTGCGGCCAAAATATAGATGCTAGTCCACACAAGCCCGATGATTTTTCCGTTCGGAGTCCATTTTGGCACATTTATTGTCTGATACCACTTTAGACCCGAGGTGGTTATCCTACTTCCAACAAGCGCTACCAGAAAAGTGAACAGCGGGATGATGATATTGTGCATGGCGGTGGGGTTAGATGGTGGCGCTCGCTTCCGCTGCGCTACGGGTTTGTTCAGCTTTGCTGAACATTTCTTGATAGGGACACTCGCTTCGCTCGTGTCTGATGGCGGAGAGAGAGGGATTCGAACCCTCGAACGCCTTTCAGCGTTACGCGCTTTCCAAGCGCGCGCACTCGGCCACTATGCGATCTCTCCGTATGTCTTGTTGCGCGCCCGCCCGGCCTGTGGTTGGCGCGTGTGTGCTGTGCGGATAAATAAAATCCCGCTTTTACACGGGATTTAGTTTAACGCTTTTATCCAAAATAATCAGCTTCTTTTTTTTGCGACCAGTTTTTTGATCTGTTTGGCGAATTTTCCCGGGTTCTTGAGAAGTGTTCTTTGCGCTCTAGTGCTCATTTTTAGTCTGATTTTTGTGCCGCTTACCGGGTCAACGATAGTCTTTGATGAAACATTCGGATTGAATTTGCGCCTTGTTTTGCGTTCGGAATGGCTGATGTTATTGCCTACTTGTGGCCTTTTGCCCGATAGCTGACATACTCTGGACATAATGTTTGAGTAAAGGTTATTGATGGTGTTAAAATGCTTTTACCTGCGCTATTCCGGGAGGAAATCAATGTCGCTTTCTGAAATCCTTGGGAATCCGGCCAAACGAGTTTAACACGGTTTACCTTTTTTTCAAGCAATTTATGAATCTGGAACTGGTATTTCTCATTATCGCCCTGGTCATTGTGATAACAGTGCATGAGTTTGCGCACGCGTGGGTGGCCAATTATCTTGGCGATCCGACTGCGAAATCGGCCGGAAGGGTTACTTTGAACCCATTAAAACATCTTGATCCCGTTGGCACGATCATGCTTTTTCTGGTTCATATCGGCTGGGGAAAACCGGTACCGGTAAATCCCGGGTATTTTCGCAAGCCAAAGCGGGATAATGCACTGACGGCGTTGGCCGGGCCGGCCGCAAACCTGATTTTGGCTCTATTGTTGGCACTGCCGTTAAAGTATCTTTATGCCTTTATACCTGCGAAGCTCGGGCTGTTTCTGGCAACGATCCTTGATGTAAGTATTCTGCTTTTTGCCTTCAATATGTTGCCTTTTCCTCCACTGGACGGGTCGAAAATCATCGGCATGTTCATTCCCCGTAAATATGAGCTTGCTTACAGGCAATATTTGCATTCAGGTGTCACATATTTTGTGCTTTTTATGCTGTTTGACCAGTTTGTGCTGGCAAGGATATTGGGGTATTCGGTTTTGAGCCAGTTTATGGGCATAATTTATACTTTCATCAAGTCCATTATTTTTTTGGGGACTTGATATATTGTGGTTGATTTTGGGATGTGGTACTATCTGTAGTTAGGTCTAGCAGAAGCCAAGAACTACTTGCAAACGGAGTTTGTTTTTGATAATCTTGTGGCAACTCTATGGTGTTCGTTCAAACTCATATACTCTCTCCTCAAAATGAATTGGGAGCCCGATATTTCTTTCGGCCGTGGCTGAAGGATGGGGGCACCCACCTGTAGGATACGGGGGCACAGTATCCATGAGTATTGGCGGCACGATGGAGTTTTTTTTGTATGAAATTGTTTTTCTGCTTCGTCCTGCCGCGTCAGACTGGATAAAAGCACTCACCGTATTATTTGAAATACGGTTCGTTCTGCTTTTATCCAATCTTCCTTGCATGACTCGCATAAAAACAATTTCTTCGCTGTATGATAATATAACAGTTCATTGGATTTTTCTTGCCCTTCCTTGAAATACTCGCATTAAATAATTTCACCGTATTGTTTAATTACGGCTCACTGAAATTTTTCAACTTTTCCTTGAAATACTTGCTCAAAATGATTTCACCGCTTGGTCTGCTTCGTATTTTATCAAAATAATCCCGCTTATTGTTCACAAGCGCGGCATTTTTTTAGTACACCAGATCTATCGTGAATTTTACCTGGTAGGTGCCCGGTAGCTGGTTGGCGGGGATTTTGAGCAGAAAGTTTAGCGCCTGGCTGAAGCGGCCGACATGGCCGGTGGTCGTGTTCATCAGCTCCACGATGTCTGCGATATCGTCATTGTTTTGGTCAAAACTTACTGCGTATGTTTCCGGAATTCCCAGGTCGCCGTTTGCGAGTGTGCTTGAAGTAATATCCTGGGCGCCTTTTGATCCGTCAGCGTATTCGACGCCTCCATTTTCCGCTCCGGTTAGGGTTGCGTCCAGCATGTCAAAATCGTCCGGATCCGGGTAACTTGTTGCTACAAAGAGGTTGCTCAGCGGAATGGATCCTCCCGCGCTTTCAAACGCGCTTACTGTTGCCGTTACGGAAAATCCGCCGTTGTTGCGAAAATCATGCAATGTCATTATGTCGTCGGTTCCGGTTGAAACATCAACATTCATGGTGGCCGGATCGTCGTTGCTGAAACTGTCCTGTGGATAGTTGGAAGTGTATTTGAGGGGGAATGAAAACGAGTTTGGGATGTAGTCAAAGGCGACTGTCCCTTCCGTAACCGTTGCGGTGACGCAATTTTCACTGACGGTCGTAAGAGGAGAAGCGTTTGTTTGCTGGTTGTTACGGAGGTTTTCGCAAGGGCCGGTAGTTGTCGGCAATTCCGGCAGTGCAGGCGCTTCTGCGGTGAATGGTTCGATGGTTTCCGCGGCGGGCGATGTGTTTGATTCTTCCGTTGCGGTAGATTCTGTTGTTGTCGGAGTGATGGCTTCTTCAATGGCAGTCGTTTCTCCGGTTGAGGTAACCTCTTCTGTCGCTTGTGCGAGGTATCTGGCCGAGGCGTCGTTGATCTTGAATCCGCCGTAGTTTCCAATAAGCATGGTTAGAGTCAGCGCTCCCGCGGTTATCAGCCAAATGGTCCTTAAAAATCTGGTTTTATTATTCGTTTTTTTCATATTTTAGATGGTGTCGTCAACAAGCGTGAATGTCAGTTTAACGGCATAGTCTCCGGCGGCCTGGAAAGCCGGCACATTCAGGTAGTAGTTGATGAACTGGTAAACATATCCGTCACGGCCTTTTGTTGATGGTAAGCCGCCGTCCATCAGGACGATTGCTCCGCCTCCGAAATTGGAATCGTATGTTCCCGGCATTCCGAGTCCGTTTCCTTCGCTGTCAGCGGGAGCGAGAATGCCTTTTTCGGTAATGGATGTTCCGTAGATAACGCCGCAGTTTGTCGCGGGGCACGGGTATGCTGTGTCAGTCGCCGGGACGGCATAAACGCCGGATATGCTGGTTGCCACGAACAGGTTGCTCAATGGAATGGTGTGGGTGCCGTCGGTAAATGTTCCGCTTGTCTGTACCTGAACTTCAAATCCTCCCGAATTCCTGTCGTCCTGGATTCCGAGCAGATCTGCGAGGGCCGGCTGTGTTGCCGGATTATTGTTGTTGTATACATGTTGCGCCGTGCTGGAAATGTCAATTGGAGGAAAAGTTCCCGTTCCCGGAACATCGGTGGTCATAAGCTGTGCTTTTCCATAGTCCGCGGCGGTCAGGATTTCCGGTTCCGCAGTCGCCTCCGCTTCTGTTGCGTAAAAAGTGATTGGCGGAAAATTGAATGAAGTTGGAATGTTGGTGAAGCGCAATATCGGTGAAGAAATCACCTGTTCTCCGCAAAATTCGCCCGTTTCCATCCCGGAGCATGGGCCTGAGATTGTAAGATATGCGATGTTTGAGGATTCCGCCGTTCCCTCCGCGTTGCTCGGGGTCACCCTGAATGAGTATTCCATGTCTTGCTGAAGGTCTGTTACCGTGGCCCCCGGGACGGCATCAACGCAGTCGTTGGTGGTGCAGATCTGGTCAAAGATTCCGCCGGCGGTTGTGCCGTATTCAACGGTGTAACTGGTTACTTCTCCTGTGGGATTTTCCCAATTCAGTATTGCGGAAAGAGTGCCCGGTTCAGCCGTTAGCGTGGTGATCGTTCCCGGGATTTCAGCGCCGAGAGCGGTCTCCGCTTTGGCAAGAAAAAAAACTCCACATGACATCAGCGCGAACGCTATCAGCACATTGATGGTCATTAACCGTTTGATTGCCGCGGTTTTTGTTCGCATTTTTGTTGTCGCAAAAATATTTGTTTTATTGTTATATTATACACAATTTCGGGTTTCCTGTAAATAGCTCCGTGTCAGGAAATTGGCTGATTGCGTAGCCGATAAAGCCTTTTCAGGCCCATAATCGCGATTGTGACCGGAAAGAGAAATGCCAATTCCGGCCCGCTGGCCGCGAGTGAGGAGGGTGGGATTGTAAGTATTTCGGTATAGCGGACGCCGGCATAATTGCCGATGGTGAATATGTTTCTTGACGGTCGCACTTAATTATGGTACCTTATCTCTCCTCAAATTCAAAAAATTATGGCTCAAATAGACAAAATTTCGGGGGAGAAGGCTGCGATTCAGGTGGCTGATTTGTGGGAATATATTAATGCCGTGAATGAGGCCGCAAAGGCGGGTGAAGGCTTTAGTGCAAGCGGCTTGGTGGCGTGGGGATAATCTTGGGAGGGAGAAGTGCGGAAAGGAGTTTTGTCTCAGTTTTCTTGTTATTGACTCCACTAAAGATTAGGGATTATATTTGTTGCCTTTTGAAATATTCTTAATTTAAAATCTATGCTTAATAATAGTCGGGATTTGCAGACAACGAGTGGGAATGATGTGATTGAAAAGGGAAGGGAATCCAATGGGATTATTGGAGGAGTGCAGCATGCCGGAAGAATGGCTGCCATGACGGCTATGACATCTGCAGAGGCCATGACATCAGCGACGGCCAAGACATCGGCAGAGGGCGTGAAGGCAGCGACGCAGCGCGCAAGCCGAATTGGGGCGCTGGCGGCGGTAACAGGCATTGTGGCGATGCAGGCAGGCTGTATGCCAACAATGCCGGGCAATTTTAATACTGCTTATTCGGGCTCGGCGGGTGATTCAAAGGAATACCGCGCATTAAGCGAAGCCAAGGAGGCGGATGTGGAAATTTCGCCTGTTGAATCGCAATATTTGAAGACGAAGGTGCTTTTCTTCCGGAAATTTGTGCAGAATATTAAGGGTGATATTAAAAGGGTACATATATTTAACCAGTCCGGCCAGTTTTTTCCGGGAGTGATGGAGATCTACAGCGATGACCAGCCCCAACCTTTAATATTCAGGGGTATGGGCGTTAATACGGAAATGTTGATTCCGACGCTGGCGGAAATGAAGGTTAATGTCAGGGAGGGATTGAGCCATAATGCCACTTTGGAAGGGGCAAAGGTCCAGGATATAAGAAAGAATGTTTATCATCTTTTTGATGTGGTTGATAAGAAAGTTCCCGGCGAAGAGGCCGAGTTCGTGCCTCCGCTGGAGAACCAGCTGGGGTTCAGGGATGTGGCCCATGCTAAATCCGTGCTGAATAACTGCAACCGCATCACTGTCACTTATTCGCCGCAGCAGGGGCTGGCAAATTTCATTGTTTTTTATGAAGGCCAAAACGGTAAATATGAGACGAGGGCATCGGATTTAATAGTCGGAGCTTTGCTTAAGTAGAAGTCGGGCGAGTGAAAGCGAAGACATAATTATGAAATATTCGTCAATTGTCGGACAGCGGGACGGGCAGTTGTTCCCGGGCAGAAGAGAGAAAAAAGAATTTTATCCGTCCATCATGCGCAGTCATGCGCCTCTGGACGACGGACAGGAAATAAGTCTTGGAGCCAAGGCCGCCCTTTTTACTTCCGTGGCCATGAAGCAGGGGCAAAATATGGGCTTCAGGACCGGAAAGACTTTTTCATATCATTTGAAAGATCCCCGCATTGACCGCCATCGCCGCAATTTTGAAAAAATCGTGAAGCAGCTTAAGGAGGCTCTTGGGAAGAGGTAAAAATGTGGCCAATAAGTATTGATGCCGGTCTGCAGGTTTTATACGGGCCGGTTGAAGAAAACTGTCAGCAGTTTTGCCGTTTCGCCGCGGGTGAAGTAACTGTTCGGGTTGAACTTCTCACTGTTGTCCAGCAGGCTGTAGTTATAGGCGGCTTTAACGGCTTTGTAGTACCAGGCGTCGGAATTGATGTCTGTAAAAGGCGGGTCGGTCAGTTGCAGGTCTTCGCTCTGTAGTTCGTAGATTGCGTTATAAAATTCCTGGATTGCCTCCGCGCGCGTGATGAGGTCGTGCGGTTTGAAGGTTCCGTCCGGGTGGCCGTTGATGAAGCCGAAAGTGAAGGCCTTGTTGATGTACGGCGCGAACCATTCGCAGGGGCTTACATCAAAGAAATAAAGCTGTGGCCCGATGTCGCCGTAGCCGCCCAGGAGTTTGACTTGCGCCGCCAGAGCCAGTTTGGTGAATTCGGCGCGGGTGATGGTGTTGTTGGGGTAAAAGTAACGGCCGTCGGGGGCCTGGTATCCTTCAATCAGGCCTTTTTGCAGAAGGGTATTGATGGCGGAATAGTAAGCGGACTTTTCATTTATATCCTTGAAGGTGAAGTCCGCCGGATTCCCGAAAAGGCTGTTGATGTCGTAAACGGGCAATGTCTGGCAGCCAAAGGGGATTGGGTTGTTCCAGTCATGGCTGACGGGGGTAGAGTAATCAAGGTAATTTTTTCCGTTGGATGTGATCTCATTGATTCCGCCTCCAGCCTGGTCTGGAGATTTATCAAGGAGGTTGAATATTTTGGCGAATGAGTTTTCTGAATTGTCGTTTTTTGGGTACAGGAGCAGGTTATTCAAGGGGAGCTTATCCAGGAAATCCGGGCTGAATTCGAGGTGTTTTTTGAGTGAGGCGTCGGCCGTCAGATTTAGTGAACCGGACGCGCTCTTGTAATCGCCGTCCAGATAGAACCAGCTCGAATTCAGATTTTGCAGGGCATAGATGTTCTTGGGGTCATAAGCTCTGATGGCGTCAAAATCGAAATATCCTTCAAAAAAACCTTGTTCAAGCGACCAGTCCATTCCAACAAATTTTTCCGCGTCCATGACGCTTTCGGTCTGGTCCATCATATTTAACAAGGCTTCACTGTTGTCGGCGGTAAAAATCATGAGTTGCCCTGAATTATCGGGTTCATACGGTGCGCTGAAAAAGAAATTACCTAGACTGTAATATGTATAGGTCATGATGTGATGTACCTTGATTGAGCCTGTGGGGAGGTCGTCCAGATAGTCGTTGTATCTTTGTTCCGGAATCTTGAAGATGCGATAGGTGGTCAGTTTTGACGGATCATCGGGGCTGGGGCCTTGCGCGACCACGAGTAAGTTGGCAAAGGTCCGCTCATCAAAAAGCCGCGCCACCGCGTCGTGGTAAAAAAGATTGTTAAGATAGTCTTCGACCTTGTGTCCAAAAGGGTGGGAATTATAAGTGTCGACCCTGAAAAAATAAAGTACATCCTTGGGAATCGAATATAATACGCTTCCGCCGGCGAAAGCGGTTTGCGCGAATACGAACTGCGCCAGTATGATTATAAGCAGGATAGGGGAGAGATTTTTTTTCATGTTTTTAGGTTAAGATGGTTTTATGCCACAGGGCATGGTTAAACAATAATACTTTTATGATGAGAGGTAAAACAAAACGACTGTTACGGAAAATGCTGGTCCCGTTGTGCGCGTCATTGGCCGTGTTGCTGGCGTTTGTCGTTGCGGCAAACTTGTGGGTTTTATACTCGTTGCCGTCGCTTGTTTATGAGAAAGCCGGTGATGTTCCCAAGGTACAGGTCGCGTTGATCCTTGGCGCGAGGGTGTTCAGCGACGGTCGCATGAGCCATATGATGCAGGACCGGGCCGATGCGGGGCTGGAGCTCTACAGGGCGGGCAAAGTCAGGAAGATAATCATGAGCGGGGATCACGGCACGAAGACCTATGACGAAGTGAATACGGTGAAGAATTATCTTCTGGAGAACGGCGTGTCGCCAGCTGACCTGTTCCTGGACCATGCCGGTTTTGACACTTATGACAGCCTTTATCGCGCGCGGGATATTTTCGGCGCATATTCTCTGGTCGTCGTTACGCAAAAATTCCATCTGCCGAGGGCCCTGTATATCGGGCGTTCACTCGGCCTGGAAGTTTATGGTTATCCCGCCGATAAAAGGCAGTACCAGGGAATGTTCTGGAATGAAACGCGTGAAGTCGCCGCCCGGACAAAGGCTTTTCTGGAAGTATCTCTCGGCGCCAAACCTAAATTCCTCGGGGAAAAGATTTCGGTAGAGGGGGACAGCGCTTTAAGTTGGGATTGAAATGTCTGGAGCCACAGTCGGGAATCGAACCCGAGACCTCATCCTTCTCTTTTACCTCTGTTTTTTTGTGCTTATCAGAGGGATAGACTGTATCTTTAGCTTGTCCTTGCGGATTTAGCTACCCTTGTCAGTCGTTCGGGCGTTTCTTTGATTGACGCCACGGTCTTGACCTGCGAAGGCCTTTAACCGTTATTCGGGATACGATAGTCCGTTTCCGGACTTTCGGGCAGGAGATTATGAGTCCCACCATGGATGCGCTCTACCATCTGAGCTACTGCGGCTTGTTGTTAATGGAATGTGAGAATCTTTGTCGTGTGCTTTGTTTGTGGCGCGCATTGCGCAATTGCTTCGTATAGGAGCTGAAGGCTCTCATCTGAGCTACTGCGGCGCGATAGGAATATTAGCATGAGATATTCGGAAAGCAACTTTTTTGTGTGGCGGTTGTGTGACAATGTCGACCCCCCTGTTTTCTTATCAATCGTTTAAGAATCGGTAATGTTGTTTGTGTATTCTGCGCTTACTTCTGCGCGGAGTAATCTTTAACAAAAATCAAAATGAAACAAAAGAAAATAAAAACAGGGGCGGCCGTTCTTTTTCTGCTGGTATTCTTACTGGCGCCAAACGCTTTGGCCGTAGGATCCGGCTCTGTGGTCATCAACGAGGTGGCGTGGGCGGGATCGCTTGATTCGGCCAACGACGAGTGGATTGAGTTGTATAATCCCGGCCCGCTGCCCGTTGACCTGACCGGCTGGAAAATTACCGATGACCAGGGGGCGTCGGTTTATGCGCTTTCCGGTGCGATTTCCGCCGGCGGATATTATCTGATAGAGGATAGCGAGGCCGTGGTTCAACCCGCGACGGCTGATCTGATTGTGAATTTGTCGCTTTCCAACACCGGGGATTCTCTGGTAATGACCGATTCCACAGGGCAGATAGTGGATGCGGTTAATAGCACCGGTGGCGCGTGGTTTGCGGGGGATGCTGTGGCGCGCGCTTCTATGGAAAGGATTTCCGCGAGCGTATCCGGAGATGATGCGGCCAATTGGGCTGCAAGTGACGGGAAAGGCTCTATTGCGGTTTCATCGCTTGGGTCTCTGATTTTGGGGACGCCCGGCAAGGTTAACAGCAAGGCCGCCGCCGCGGCCCTTACCACGGTCAACTTCAGCCTTTCGTCGCAGACACCGGCGAAAGGGGATACTGTTACGCTTTACGCCGATGTGAGCGGGGCGACGGATCTTTTTTCCTACGGAGTTGAGGTTGATTACGACCCTGCGTTGCTTTCTTTCCGTTCGGCGGGGGCCGCGGGATTGTTAAGCGGCAACGGTGCGGTTGCCACTTCGTTTGAGTCAGGTCTTGAAGACGGGGCTGAAGGGAAATTGCTTATCGCGGAGGCGCGGACACAGGATCCAAAAAGCGGAATAAACGGTTCCGGCAGGATTTTTACCGTTGAATTTGCGGTTGTCGGCGAGGCCGGTTTGAGTGGAAGCATTGTTTCCGGTACGACAAGTTTTCTGGGAGGAATCTTGGGAGACATTTCGTCCGGATGGAGTGGCGCGCAGTTTACGGTGACGGCGTCGACAGTCGCTCCCGTAACGGGTGCGTCCGTAAATGAGGATGGGCAGAGGTATGCGCTGAAAGTGGGGTGGACCGCTCCCGTTGGAGGCGCGGACTCGTATAAAGTCTTGAGAAAAAATCCGCACGGCCAATGGACTCTGCTTGGGCAACAAACGGAAGCAATTTTTTTTGATTCGGACGCGGTTGCGGCAGGCGGTAAAATAATTCCGCAACGGCAATATTGTTACCGGATTGTGGCAGTAAAAGGCGCGCTTGAGAGTACTGCGGTTGAAGTCTGTGGCATGGAAACGCGCGGGCTGAAAGCCGATAATGACCGGTCTGATCGTGTAGACGGCAGGGATTTGGATAAGTTAGCCAGGCATTTTGCGGAAACGGACGCAATTGCCGGTTTTGATCCGCTGACGGACACAAATTATGACGGACAGGTTGACGGCAGTGACTTGATTGATCTTGGCGCTGATTTTGCGCTGGTTTATGCGCCGTAATGAGGAAATTTAATTGTCCGGATCCGCCTTCCGCAGGGTAATGGGGGGCGGAGTCCGGGTTTACCATTAACAGAGATACAATTTTTATGCAGACAAATACTACAATTCATCTGGAAACCGCTTATCTCTCTCCCGGGATATTGCGGGTTGATGTCATGGCGAAGAATGTCCCTCCTAACCTGTTCGGGGCGGCTTTCCATATGCGGGTTTTGGGCGGTGATTGGTCGCTTGAAAACTTTCAAAAAGGCGCCGTTTTTGGTGATGGGAGCAATTCTCCATTGGTGTTAGCGGAAGAGAGAGCGGTTTCAGCCGGTGGTAAAGAAATCGTGTTTGGCATGACATTAAAGCGGACGGAAGCGGCGGCTGCGAAGGACGGCAAACTGGTTTCTTTTAATCTGAAAATCGGGTCCGGCGCAAAGATAAGCATTGATTTAAGCGATGTCCGCCTGGTTGCTTTGGGTGAAAGCGTAAGTGAAATCCCGAATGTGAAATGGGATGCGGCAACGGTTGATATCGGCGCGCTTGCGGCGGGTCAGGCCATGGGGCGGGCTATGGCGCGGGCTGAATCCGTAACTTTGGGGGAGGCGCAGGGGTTTATTAATCCCGATTTCGCCAAATCTCTCAAGAATGATTTGCTCTCGGGGCCGGTGTTTTGGGATGTTTATCTTGTGATGGCGGTTTTTGCCGGATTTTCTTTGCTGGTCATTATGATTTACCTGTTTACGCGACGAATGTTTAGACGAACGCGCGAGTGAGGCCTGAGATTTGATCGTTCAGGCTTCAAGATTCGGTTATCTCTCGGCAAATTTATTTGACTTGGTGGCCATTTTGGCTATGATAACTCTGCCGCGCCCACGAATTTAGATTTTGAGATCGGAATCACGGTAAGCGCAGGTGATTAATTTTTTAAGAAAACATTATGGCAAGGGGCAAAAGTCAATTCTGTACCTGGGCCTGCACAGAGTGCAAGACCGGCAATTACATCTCGGCTTACAACAAAAAGAGCAACGATAAGGTCAAGAAAGAGCTCAAAAAGTTCTGCAAGAATTGCCGCAAGACGGTTTTGCACAGGCGCAAGGATACCAAGAAGGCCGCGCAGAAATAGTATTGGATAATGATGGTTTTTTATTCATAATTTTTTAATGTATGAAAAAGATCCTGATTGCGTCGATACTTGTTTTGATGCTGGTTCCTGCCGCGATGGCCGCGGGGGTAAGTTTTCAGCCCGGAATGTATCAGTCCAAAACGAATGTCAATGTCAGGATTTTGCCAAGGTTCACCTCGGCCAGGATTAACCATCTTCATAAAGGAGAAACGGTTAATGTCAAAAGAGTGGTTGGCGGGTGGTGTGAGATTGATTTGAAAAAATACAAGCACGCGTATGTGAATTGTTCATTGCTTGAAGCGGGTTCTGCGGGTGCAGTGGTTGCGCAGGCCGTGACTCAAACGACTGCGTTTGCGGATTATAATGGCGTAGATGTCAGTAAAAATCCGGATGGCAGCTGGTCATTGGGTTCCAGGGATGCCAAGGTTGTAATGGAGGAATTTGGCGATATGCAGTGTCCGTTTTGCGGGAGATTTTTTGTCGGCACTTTTTCTAAAATTTTTATCGACTATATCGAGACCGGAAAAGTGCGTTATGTTTATTACAATTTTCCTTTGAGTTTTCACCCCGGGGCGAGAAGCGCCGCGATGGCTTCTTTGTGCGCCGGGGAACAGGATAAATTTTGGCAGATGCACGCGATGATCCTGGAAAAACAGATTGAATGGGGCACTGAGAATGATGTAGTCAGCTCTTTTGACGGATATGCCAAAGATCTCGGTTTGAATACGGATAATTTTGGTTCCTGCATTGACAAGGATACATATGCAGGCCAACTTGCCGACGATCTTGCTCTTGCCGAAAAAAGGGGGGTTTTCGGAACTCCGATGTTTTATATCAACGGCACCGAATTAATGGGATCCCAGCCATATGAAGTCTTTTCCGCCGCGATTGATGGCGCGTTGGAAGGAAAGTAGACGGTAACAGATTTTGCTGGCAGGCCCTGCAGGAGTCGAACCCGCGCTAAAGGTTTTGGAAACCTTTGTACTAGCCGTTATACGAAGGGCCTGTGTTGTTAATCCAGATGATTATACCTTGTGTTTGGCCGTAATCAAATGGTGACGGGAGTTTGCCGTTTCTGCGC
>Ga0209668_10000161_pt1 | contig 27861 bp, 24 predicted proteins | sample FrelakmetPLP11PL_FD_187150 | JGI IMG/M metagenome (GOLD analysis project Ga0209668, IMG submission 187150) | Freshwater lake sediment microbial communities from the University of Notre Dame, USA, for methane emissions studies - PLP11 PL (SPAdes)... | ecosystem: Environmental > Aquatic >...
TCGCCCGCGACGTCCGGCACGTCGCGGGCGAGGCGTCGGAGCTGCGCGAGGTGCTGACCAACCTCATCCTCAACGCGCTCGACGCGATGCCCGCGGGCGGCGCGCTCTACCTCGTGACCGACGTCACGCCGGACGGCGAGGTGCGCCTCTCGGTCACCGATTCCGGCGAGGGAATGAGCGACGAGGTGCGGGCGCGCATCTTCGATCCGTTCTTCACCACGAAGGGCGTGCGCGGCGTGGGGCTCGGGCTCTCCGTGGTCTACGGCATCGTGCAGCGCCACGGCGGACGCATCGAGGTGACGAGTGCGCCCGGGCAGGGCAGCACGATGCACGTGATCCTGCCGCCGATCGACGGCGCGGACCCGCGCACCGGACCGGCGCGCGACTCCGTCGAGACGCCTGCCGTCAACCCGATGACCGCCAACCTGCTCGCGGGCGGGCCGGCGCTGCGCATCTTCGTCGCCGACGACGAGCCAGCGGTCCGCACGCTGCTGGCCGACCTGCTCCGCGTCGCCGGGCACGAGGCGGAGTCGTTCGCCTCGGGCCGCGAGCTCGTTGCCGGGCTCGAGGCGGCGGCGCAGGATCCGCGCGCTCGACCGGTCGACCTGGTCCTGACCGACCTGGGGATGCCCGAGATGTCGGGCTGGGACGTGGCCCGCGCCGTGCGCGAGCACGCCGACGCGCCGCCGGTGGTCCTCGTCACCGGGTGGGGGATCCAGCTCGACGACCAGTTGCTCGCCGAATCCGGAGTGGCCGACGTCATCGCCAAGCCGTTCACGCTGGAGGACGTCCTCGAGGTGGTCCGCCGGGCCGCGAGGCGCGACGCCGCCTAGATGGCTTGTGCGGCCCGTCAGAATCCTTCACACTCCGAGCGCACCGGGTGACCGGGGGCGGCCGCCCCCGCGCGGGACGACCCGCGCCCCCGGGCTTTTTCGTCTCTGGAGCGCTCATCCATGCCCGATCTCGCGCCGTCGACCCGCCCCGGCTTCGCCCTCGTGTTCGTCCTCGCCCTCGGGCTCGCCGGCGTCGCCTCCGGCGCTTCCCTCGCCCGGGCCGCCTCGCCCGATTCCCCGTCCGAGCGTGTCCTCGCCGAGGGCTGGACGGTCGAGGGATACATCGATCCGGCTGCGGGAGAGGGGCAGCGCGCGCAGGTCGCCCTGGACGCCGATGGCGCGCCGATCGCGGTGTGGGCCAATCGGGCGACGAACCTGGTGCCGTTCGAGATCGTGTGGAGTCGGTTCGACGGCGCCGGCTGGTCGCCCGCGACCCGCGCATTCGCGCCGAGCCTGCTCGAGAACCAGCTGCCGCGCATCTCGCGCGCGGCCGACGGGACGCTGTGGCTGGCCTGGCTGCAGTTCGACGACCGGTTCAGCTCCGCGAGCCTGTTCAGCAGCCTGCTGGTGGCGCGTCGCGTCGACGGCGTGTGGGCCGCGCCCGAGACGGTCGCCACCGGACTGGCCCTGCCCAATCGCGAGCTCTTCCCTTCGGAGTTCGCGGTGCACGCGATCAGTCGCGACGAAGCCTGGGTCGTCTATGCGCTGGGCCCCGCGGACAATCCGTTCTCGCTCGATCGCGATCTCTATTCCGCGCGGTACGCCGCGGGCGCGTGGAGCGCACCGATCCTGGTGAGCGATGGCGGGCTGGCCGAGACGCGACCCGAGATCACCACCGGACCGGACGGGCGCCCGGTCGTGTTCTTCGGCTTCGCCAATGCATCCAGCATCCTGTGGGCGAAGACCTGGACGGGCGCCGCGTGGGAGCAGGGCGCAAACGATCAACTCTCGGCGCTCGCCGTGTACGAGCACGCCGTGCAGCCGGACACCTCGGGCGCCGTGCGGATGGTCGCGTTCGTGCGCGAGGAACTCGGCTCCGGCCAGGAGGACCACGTTCGCGAGTACGTGTGGGACGCGGCGGGCTTCCGTCCGGGCCCCGTCATCTTCCAGGCGGCCGTGGTCGAGGGCGGCGCGAACGAGCCGCCCGATTGGCGTGGCCTGAGCCTGGCGACGAGCGACGTCTGCAGCCCGCCGTGCGCGCCCGGCGCGGTGCCGCGCTATCACGTGCTGTGGACGGACTTCTCACCCGGGCATCTGCCCGCCGTGCTGTCGATCGAGCGCCGGCCGGCGGCGTACGGGACGCTCGATTCGCCGGGGGGCGCGCTGCTGCCCGACGAGTCGTATCCCAACGCCGCGTGGGACGCCGCCCTCGATCGCTGGTACGCGGTGTGGACCGCGCCGCCCTCGACCGGAGCGAGGCTGCGCGCGAAGTTCGCCTGGACGCAGACGTTCGCGGGCGACGTGGCGATCGGCGGCACGTTCGTCGCGCCGGATACGGCCCGCATCACCGTCGTCGGCACGGGCGATGCGACCGGCCGCGAGTTCCGCATCTACCGGCTGTCGTGGGACGACACCGTGATGAATCCTCCGTTCGCGCCGCCGATTCCCGCGGGCGCGGTCGAGCTGCCCGGCAGCCCCTTCACCGGGCCGTGTCCGTTCCAGGTGGACGACGTCGTGGGCAACGGTCGCTACTTCTACTACGTGCAGTTGATCGCCCAGGGCACGTTCCCGGGCGAGTATGCGCGCTCGTTCGCACCGATCGTGGTCACCGGCGAGGAGCCGCCGGGGCCGGAGCCCGTGACGACCGCCTTCCTGGCGCCGTATCCGCAGCCGGCGTTCGGCGGCTCGGTCGCGTTCCCGTTCGACCTGGCGACAGCGGCCGCGAACGTCCAGCTCGTGATCCACGACTCGCGCGGGCGCGCCGTGCGGCGCTTCGACCTGGGCTCGCTGGCGGCGGGCTCGTACCGCGGGTCGAATCTGCTGCGCTGGGATGGTCGCGACGATGCGGGCCGGCGTTCGGCGGCCGGGGTCTACTGGGCGCGGCTGTGGGTCGATGAGCGCGTGATCGGCGAAGCGCGGCGGGTCGTGTTCGCGCCCGGGCCGTAAGCGGGTTCTTTCGGCGAGACAAAGACGGTGGTGGGGGCGAGCGTCCGATGGCCGCACCGGCCCCCGATAGCGGTCGGCCCCGGGGCACCCTCCCCACACCACCTGTCCGCCGGCTGCGCGGGTCGAAACTCGCGCCGCCGACGTGATCCTGCCGTCGCAACCTGCGTGCCAGCCTCATCCGGAGTTTGGCCACAGCAACATACGTTTACTTAACTGATTATATTGCAACAATATAAACACACAGTCGCAACTCGGAGCAACTTGCGCTGGCGCAAGTTCATCTCCCCGAAAGCGTCGTCCGGGCGACGCCGGGCGACGCTCCAGCGTCGTTTCGGGGCGTGCACGGATTTCTCCTTGACCGCTGCACAACCGTGCACGTACGGTTCCCCCCGTCTTCGCGGTCGAGACCGCGCGTCGCATGTGCCACCAGTCGTCCGGGGGAGTCCGCCATGGTCAACGACAAGTCCCGCGCCATTCACAGCTTCATTTTCCGCCAGAGTCAGGAGCATGGCTCGGCGCCGACCATGCGCGAGATCGGCCGGGAGTTCGGGATCAACTCGACGAACGGCGTGCGCCACCACCTGCGCGTCCTCGAGGATGCCGGCTACATCGGCCGCAGCGATCGCAAGGCGCGCGGGATCCGCGTGCTCGTCGCCCCGAACGACGCGACGGGCATCGAGCGCGCGATCTTCAGCGGTGGGGCACCCGCCGCGCACGGCGCCTCGCGCGTCGCCGATCGCGGGCAGGGCGGTATTCCGATCCTCGGCCGCATTGCGGCCGGCCTGCCGATCGAGGCGCAGGAGGACCGCGAGGGCGAACTCGCGATCGAGGACCTGTTCGGCAGCGGGCGCGACCTGTTCGCGCTCCGCGTGCAGGGCCAGAGCATGCGCGATCGCGGCATCCTGCCCGGCGATCTCGTCGTCGTGCACGCCCAGGAGCATGCGCGCGACGGCGATGCCGTGGTCGCGCTCCTCGGCGATGACGCGACCGTCAAGACGTTTCGGCGCACCGCCGACGGCGTCGACCTGGTGCCTGAGAATCCCGATTTCGATGTGCGTCACGTCGGCCCGGACGACGATTTCCGCGTGCTCGGCGTGGTCGTCGGCCTCGTGCGTCCGCCCGGAGGTTCGCGGCGCCCGTAGCGAAAAACGATTCGGTCCCACCCCGCGCGTAAGGTTCGGGGTGTCGCGGGAGCGCCTGCGGGCGCTCCTTTAAAATGACCGGCGACTGCACAAATGTGTACACACAGGTGAACAGCACGTTGAACAGGACCCCCGCGTCCACCCGAGGAGTCGACCATGTCCACGTTCGCACTCAACATCCCGACCCCGTCGTTCCCGCTCGTTCGCCCGCTCGATCGCCGTCCCGCCGCCGGGGCGTGGCAGCCCGTCTGCATCGCCCGCCTGCACTACCACCTCACGTGGTCGACGCGCGGCAAGGCGCCGGTGCTCACGGGCAAGCGCGGTCACGCGCTGCGCGCGATCCTCGAGGAGCTATGCCGCGAGCGCGGACTCCAGCTCCAGGCCGTCGCGGTCACGCCGACGCAGGTCCGTCTCGTCGTCAGCCTCCGTCCGTCGCAGCTCGCGGCGTCGGTGGTGCGCGAGCTCAAGGGTCGCAGCGCCCTGGCGCTCCTGCGCGCCTGTCCCGACCTGCGCGTCGCGCTCGGCGGGCACCTGGCGTGGAACGATCGTTACGCCATGGCCACGGTCAGCCCGCGGCAGCTGTCGCGCCTGGTCGAGCGTCTCGGCGCCATCGACGTGACGCCCCAGGCCTAGAGGAGTTCCGCGACTTCGGGAGTCGGGCCGTCCTGTCGGATGGTACGAGGATGCTGTGCGATCCGGGTGGGGACCCGCCGCCGGCAGGCGCCCGCTCCCGAGGCGCGGAATCATCATGATCCTGCACATCGACATGGACGCGTTCTTCGCCGCGGTCGAGCAGGCGGCGAACCCGCGCCTGAAGGGGCGTCCGGTCGTGGTCTGCGGTGATCCCGATCGCCGCGGCACGGTGGCCACCGCCTCGTACGAGGCGCGCACGTTCGGCGTGCACTCGGGCATGCCCACGGGCGAGGCGAGACGCCTCTGCCCCGGCGGCGTGTTCATCGAGGGGGATCCCGAGAAGTATCGCTCGATCTCGCTCTACCTGCTCGAGCTGTACAAGCGCCTCACGCCCGCGGTCGAGCCATTCAGCATCGACGAGGCATTCCTCGATCTCGGCGGCACGGCGTACGGCGCCAGTCGCACGGCGGCCGAGCTGGCCGGACGCACGGTGCAGCGCTGGGTGGCCGAGCGGCTGGGACTGTCGGCCTCGGTCGGGATCGGGCCGAACAAGCTCATCGCCAAGATGGCCGCCGGGGTTGCCAAGCCGCAGGGCCTCACGTATCTCGACGAGGACGCGTTCCGCCGCCGCTGGTGGCCGTTGCCCGTCGCCGAGCTGTGGGGCATCGGCGAGCAGACCGCCGCCGCGCTGGGCCGCCTCGGCATCGCCACCGTCGGCGACCTGGCGCACGCGCCCGAGGCGCGGCTGGCGGGGGCGTTCGGCGTCAACGGGCCGCGCCTGAAGGTCGCCGCCTGGGGCGAGGACACGACGCCGGTGGTGCCCTACTACGAGGGCGCCGACTCGAAGTCGATGGGCCACGAGTTCACCCTGCTCACCGACGTGAGGGAAAGGGCGGTGCTCGAGGGGCTGGTGCTTCGCCTCGCCGACCAGGTGGCGCGGCGCATGCGGCGCGAGGACTACCGGGGGCGCATCGTCGTGCTCAAGGTCCGCTACGCCGACTTCACGACCGTGATCCGCCAGCGCGCGCTGGCCGAGTACGTCGACGACGATCGCACCATCTATCGTGTGGCGCTGCGGCTCCTGCGCGAGAACCTGGCGCCGCGGCCGGTGCGCCTGATCGGTGTCACCTGCGGCGGGCTCGAGCGGGCGAACGGCGTCGAGCAGGAGGGGCTGCTCGTCGCCGATCGCCGCGCGCGCTCGCTGCTCCGCGGCGTGGACCGCGTGCGCGATCGCTGGGGCGAGCGCGCGGTGCTGCGCGCCGGGGCGCTGCGGTGACGGCCGTGGCGACGACTGCCGGGACGATCACGCTCGGGACGTCGGGCTTTTCGTTCGACGACTGGGTGGGCGCGTTCTATCCCGAGCGGACGCGCAAGGCCGACATGCTGGGCTTCTACGCCTCGCGCTTCTCCGCGGTCGAGATCAACTCGACGTACTACGGGATTCCGCCGGCGAAGACGATGGCCGGCCTGGCCGAGCGGACTCCCGACGACTTCGAGTTCCTGGTCAAGGCACACAAATCCATGACGCACGACAGCGCAGACCCCGACGAGTCGACCTGGCGGGCGTTCGACGACTGCCTGGCGCCGCTGGTCGCCGCCGGGAAGCACCGCGGTATCCTGCTCCAGTTCCCCTGGGCGTTCCGGCCTGACCGGGCGGCACGGCACCGGCTCGATCTTCTCCACGAGCGGCTCTCGCCGCGCGGGCCCTTGTTCGTCGAATTTCGCCACGCCTCCTGGCTCGACGAGCGGGTGTTTCGGTACCTCGACGAACGGGGCATCGGCTATTGTTCCGTGGATGAACCGCCGCTCCCCGGGCTCGTTCCGCCGGTCGCGCGGCTCACCGGGCAGGTCGCCTACGTGCGCTTCCACGGTCGCAACGAGAAGACCTGGTGGGGGCACGGCGGGGGCGATCGCTACGACTACGACTACTCTCCCGCGGAGCTCACGGAATGGGTGCGGAAGATCCGCGAACTGGCCGAGCGTTCGCGCCAGGTGTACGTCTTCTTCAACAATTGTCATGCCGGGCAGGCAGCGCGCAACGCGCTGCTCATGCGCGACCTGGTGCAGCGCGACTCTCTCGGCGAAGTGCGCTGACGTGGCGCCCGCGCATCCTCCTCGCCGGCTTCCTCGCGCTCGCCGCGGGCGGCGAGCTCGCGGCCGCTCCCGGCACCGCGTTGGCCGCGGAGCCGCCCCCGGCGATGCCGGTCGCGCCCTGGCAGCCGCCCGCCGTCGACTCCATGCGCCTGTGGGCGAACGAGGGCCTCGCACTGCTCGCGCCTGCCACGTCCGACACCGTCGGCCCGACCGAGTTCGCTGCGTTCGACCTCTTCGATCGCGTCGCCCGCAAGTCCTTCGCCGCGCTCGGGTCGCGCTCCATGCGCGGCGCGGGCGGCGTGCTCACCGTGCTCGACTCGCTGGGCGTGAAGGCCGAGTTCGCGCAGGACGGCGAGTTGCCGCAGTTCTGCGCGCTGACGTTCTTCCATCCGGCGTTCGACGGCTACGCGGCCATGACCTACCTCTACTGGTGGCGCGGCGACGAGCTGCGCCGCCAGCGCATGCTCCTGACCGGCGGCAAGCGCCTGCAGCTCGAGGTGTGGTGGACCGGCAAGTCCGAAAGCCCCTACGAGGCGGCGTTCATCGATCACCGGCGCACGGGGGAGACGCGCGAGCCGTTCTTCACGCTCCTGCGGATGTCGCCCCGCGCCGACTTCTGGGGGATCGTGCAGGCCGGGCGTCGCGACCTCGACCTGGGCGGTCGCGGCACCGCGCGCTTCGTGGACCTGAACGACGACGCCGTGCCCGAGCTGCTCGCCTGGGTCGTCTCGCCCCCGGATGTGCGTTTCCGCGCCGGCCCCGACCTGCCGCCCCTGCTTTCCGAGCGGATCTGGCAGCGCTCCGATTCCGGGTTCGTCGTGCTCGACCGGCGCACGCTGCCGTCGCCGTTCGCCACCTTCGTCCTCTTCCTGCGCTCGCTCGAGACGGCGCAGTCGGCGCTGTCGCGCGACCTCGTCACCGCGCCCGCGGTGTTGACGAAGGCGCGCACGCTGAAGCTGGGCACGTTCAAGGAGGCTGGATCGTGGGAGTCGCTGGGCCACTCCGCCGGCGGTCCCTGGAACCAGCGCATGCGCTTCCAGTATGGCACCGCCGCCCGCCGCGATCGCATGCTCGAGGTGCAGATGAAGTTCGTCGACGGACGCTGGCTCATCGAGAGCCTCAATGCGCCCGCGGCGCCTGCCGCACCGGCCGCGGGAGGCGCGCGATGACCTCGATGCGTCGGCGCGCGGCGATCCTTCCCGCGCTCGCGACCTGCGCCGCGCTCGCGCTCGCCGCGGGGTGCACGTCCGACGGCATCGATCCGCCGCGCGACGAGGACCTGATCGTCGAGGACTCGATTCCCGAGACCGACTCGCTGGCGTCGTGGGCGCAGCGCGCGCGCGAGGGCTGGGCGAGCGGCGATGCGGAGCGTGCCCGCGCGTCGGGCGAGCTGGCGCAGGCGGTGTTCGCCGGCGCGTGGGTCGACCGGTTCGATGAAGCCGCGTCGGCCGACCCCGGCCTGACCGCCGAGCGGCTCCCCACCCGATCGGGCAGCGGAATGCCGTCTCCCGCCCAGGTTCGCGACGCGCTCGCCGGCCTCGGTCTCGCCACGGAGATCGTCGTCGCCGAGGGTCCGTTCGCGCTGTGGCAGGTCGTCGTGCGCGACCCGACCGGGACCGCCGACGCGGGCACCGAGTTCTGGGCCTGGCCGGATCCTTCCGCCCCGCAGGGCGAACCGGTGATCCAGGCGCTGCCGCCGACCGCGCCGCATCGCCGGCGCTTCGGCCCCGACGCGATCGGCGCCCTCGCCACCTACACACGGCCCGGTGGCGTCGGCCTCGTCTCGGCGTGGACGCGTCCGCGCGGCTCGGGTGGCGTCGAGGTCGCGGTGGTCGAGCGCGCCGCCGTCAGCGGGCGCGGCGCCCCCTGGCAGGTGGCCTCGAACCGGATGCTGCCCATCGCCGCCGACAGCGTCCTGTTCCTCCCGGCTGCCGCCGGGGACCTGCTGCCCGCGCTGGGCATTCGCGGACAGGGCGGGCGCGATCCGCTGTTCGACGATTGCCCGACGTGTCCGCACGTCCAGAAGCGCCAGCGCTATGCGTACTCCGGCGCCACCTGGGTCCTGCGCGAGGAACTGGCCGAGCCGTCGCCCTACGCCGCGATCGTCGCGTTCATGCACGGGCTGCGCGACGGCGGCCCCGAGGGCGCGCTGCCGTACGCGAGCGGCCCCGAGGTGCTGGAGCAGGTGCGCGAGCTGGGCCTCGAGCGGGGCCCGCTCTCGCCGCTGCGCGCCGCGCCCGGCACCGATCCCTACGACATCACGCAGCGCTTTCGTCGCGGAGGCGCCGGCGGAGCCGACGCGCTCGAGATCACCGTCACGCCGCAGGGCGAGCGCTGGGTCGTCGACGACCTGCGCCCCACGCGCATCGTGATCGAGTAGAGCCGCGTGATCGACGGACCCGAGATCCCGCTCTTCGGCCTGCGCCCGCTGGCCGCGAACCCGCAGCGCTCGGCCACCGATCCCGCGGCCGGCGAGCTGGTCGCCGCCGGGCCCACGCTGGGCGGCGGGCGTCGCCTCCCCGGCCAGGGTCCCGACTTCGAGGCGTGGATCGACGAGGTGCGCCGCTCGCGCGACTACGGTGGCGAGTTCGTGCACGTGCATCGCCAGCCGGCGCGCCCCGCGCGGCACGCCGCGCCCGCCGCGCCGCTGCCGCCGCCGCTGGTCGCGGCGCTGCGCGCGCAGGGGATCGAGCGCCTGTACACGCACCAGGCGCAGGCGATCGACCACGTGCGCGCCGGCCGCTCGGTCGTGCTCGTCACCGGCACCGCCAGCGGCAAGACGCTGGCCTACAACCTGCCCGCGGTCGAGGCGCTGCTGGCCGATCCGGACGCGCACGCGCTGTACCTGTTCCCGACCAAGGCCCTGGCGCAGGACCAGCTGAAGTCGCTCGGCCGGCTCCTGGATGCGGCGGGGGCGGGAGCCGCCGCGGACCCGCGCGCGCGCGTGAAGGCCGGCGTCTACGATGGCGACACCAGCACGTCGGCGCGGCGCAAGCTGCGGCAGGAGGGGACGGTGATCCTCACCAACCCCGACATGCTCCACCAGGGGATCCTGCCCTATCATCCCAAGTGGGCGCGCTTCTTCCGCGGGCTCAAGCTGGTCGTCATCGACGAGATCCACACCTATCGCGGGATCTTCGGCTCGAACGTCGCGCTGGTGATGCGCCGCCTGCGCCGCATCGCGCGACACTACGGCGCCGCTCCTGTGTTCGTGTGTTGCTCGGCCACGATCCGCAACCCGGCCGAGCTGGCCGAGGCGCTGGTCGGCGGCCCGGTCACGCCGATCACCGACGACGGCTCGCCACGCGGTCCCAAGACCGTGGCGCTGTGGAACCCGCGCTTCCTCGATCGCGAGAAGATGGAACGCAGGAGCGCGAACGCCGACGCCGGGCGCCTGTTCACCGACCTCCTGCGCCGCGGCGCCAGCGTCATCGCGTTCACCAAGGCGCGCGTCACCGCCGAGATCCTCTACCGCTACGCGCACGAGACGCTGCTGTCGAAGGCGCCCGGCCTGGCGGCGAAGATCGCGCCGTATCGCAGCGGCTACCTGCCCGAGGAGCGGCGCGCCATCGAGCGCCGGCTGTTCAACGGCGAACTGGCGGGCGTGATCTCGACCAACGCGCTCGAGCTGGGCATCGACGTCGGCTCGCTCGACGCGGCGCTGGTGGTGGGCTTCCCGCCGACGATCGCCAGCACGTGGCAGCAGATGGGCCGCGCCGGCCGCACGCACGACGCCGCGCTCGCGATCTGCATCGCCTACAACGAGCCGATCGACCAGTACCTGATGCGCCACCCCGAGTACTTCTTCGAGCAGTCACCCGAGGCGGCGGTGGTCGACCCGCACAATCCGTACCTGCTGGCCGGGCAGCTTGCCTCGGCCGCGTACGAGCTGCCGATCACGGCCGAGGATGCCGCCGTGTTCGGGCCGCAATCCGCCGAGCTGCTCGACGCGCTGGCGCACGACGGGCAGGTGCGCGCGCTCGACGGCCGCTGGTTCTGGGCGTCGACCGACTACCCGGCGGGGCGCATCAACCTGCGCACGATCTCGGACAACACGTTCACCATCGTCGACGGCACGCGCGAGAACCTGGTGCTGGGCACGGTGGATGCGATCTCGGCGCCGGAACTGGTCTATCCTGAGGCGATCTACCTGCACGAGGGCCGCTCGTATTTCGTGCAGAAGCTCGACCTCGAGCAGAAGCAGGCGGTGTGCGAGCCGCGCGAGGTCGACTACTACACGCAGCCCGTGCTCGACACCAACATCCTCGTCCACGGTCTCCCGGAGCGCCAGGCGGCGCCTCCTTCGCCTGAGCGAGGTGAGGCGTCCTCGCTGTCGCGTCGCTCCGCGCCGCTCGGCTGCGGTCGCTCCGGCGAAGGAGGCGCCGCCTGGCGGACCCGCAAGGCACTGGACGGGGAAGTGCATTTCGGCACGGCGACGGTGTCGTGGGCCACGATCGGGATGAAGAAGGTGCGCTTCTACTCGCTCGATTCGATCGGCTACAAGGCGCTCGACCTGCCGCGCCTGACGCTCGACACCGCGTCGCTGTGGTGGGCGCCGCCGGTCGCGGCGCGCGCGGCGGTGAAGGCCGCCGGCTTCGCGCCGGGCGAGGCGCTGTCGGGCTTGCGCAATCTCGTCGTCACGCTCATGCCGCTGTTCGCCATGTGCGATCCGTCCGACATCGGCGCCGTGCTCGACTCGAAGAACCTGGGCACGCAGGCGCTGTACGTGTTCGATCGCTACCCGGGCGGGCTGGGCTTCGCCGAGCAGGGGTTCCACCGCTTCGAGGAACTGCTCGCCGCGTGCGACGCGCTGGTGCGCGACTGCCCTTGCGACGACGGCTGCCCGTCGTGCACCGGCCTGCCGATCCTGCGTCCGGCGCAGCAGCAGGACCCGGACCTGTCGAACGGCTGGCCGATGCCCTCGAAGCGGGCGACGCGCGTGCTGCTCGACGCGGTGCGCGGCGTCGGGGTCACGACATGAGCAGCCTGGCCGAGACCCTGGCGCGCCTCGCCGAGAAGCGCGTGCGTGGCGAGATCGCGACGGCGGCGGTCGCGGGCGCGCCCGAGCGCGAGGCCTACGAGCCGCTCGGCGTCGAGAGCTTCCTGCCCGGGGGCGTGCTCGAGGGCCCGCGCGGACGCTGCTACCTGCACGAGCGCCTGCGCTCCGACATCGAGGCCCCGCAGCCGGCGTGGGGCCGTTACCCGGCGCCGGCGTGGCGCGTCCCCGCGCTGCACACCGACCTCGCCGATCGCGTCGAGCGCGGGCTCGATGGCGCCGTGTTCCTCGACCTCGAGACCTGCGGCCTGTCGAACGCGCCGGTCTTTCTCGCCGGCACCATGCACTGGAACGGCAGTGATTACGTCGTCCGCCAGTACTTCGCGCGCGACTACAGCGAGGAGCCGGCGCTGGTCGACGAACTGACGCGCTTCCTTGCCGGCTTCGAGACCGTGATCACCTACAACGGCAAGTCGTACGACGTGCCGTTCCTCGGCGATCGCGCGGCGCTGCATCACGTCCCGTTCGCGCGACCGGCGCGTCACCTCGACCTCGTGCACCACGCGCGCCGGCGCTGGAGCGGAGTGCTGCCCAACTGCCGCCTGGTCACCGTCGAGTGGCACGTCCGCCACAGCCGCCGCGTGGGCGACGTGCCCGGCTCCGAGGTGCCCGACCTCTACCACGACTTCGTGAAGTACGGCGCGCCGCACCGCCTGATCCCCGTGTTCCACCACAACCTGCTCGACGTGATCACCATGGACGAGATCCTGCGCGCGCTGGTCGAGGGCGGCGAGGACGACATCGAGGCGATGTCGGCGGGGGAGCTGGAGTAGATCCCGTGTGCGCGTGACTCTGCTGAGTTCTTGCGCAAGGAAACCCGTTTGGCATGGGAAGGAGGGGACGAGTGTCGAGAGCCGTCGCGCAAGGCAACTTGCCGAAGCGGGGTGGAACACTCACGTGTCTGGGACTGCTGGTCCTCTGCCTCTTGGCGTACGAGATCATGTCGTACGGCGGAGTGCGGTCTCCTGACTCTGAGATCGTGTTTCGCACATCCGACGCCCTGGTCACTCGCGGTAGCCTTGCCGTGGAGCAAGACCTCGAGGGATGGCCAGGGTTTGGCGTTGCGAAGGGCGTTGACGGCAGACACTACTCCATCTTCGGCCCCCTGGAGGCAGTCGCCGCGTCCCCGCTGACTGCACTGGGACACGTCCTCGCAGATCGCGGCGTGTTCCGCTCGAGTACCGTCCCACTGCCGATCAGCTTCAACGTCGACAACGGCCTCCAGCACTTCCTCACCGATGGGCAGACAACGGCTCGGGACGAGAACGGCATTCGCTGGGTCGCTTCACAACTGAACGTCCTGGTCACGGCTTTGACCGTGGTGCTCGTCTACCTCACCGCGTTCCTGCTCGTGCGCAGTCAAGTAGCGGCAGTCACGACCGCGATCATCTACGGTTTCGGGACCCTTGCGTGGCCTTACTCCGGAACGTTCTTCAGCGAACCACTGGCCTCACTCTTCGTACTGGCCGCGTTGTACTTGCTGTTGGTGGATGAACCCCATCGTGGGAATCCTTCGAGCACGACCCGGGCGGTGTGCGCGGGCCTCTGCCTGGGCCTCGCGACGTGTGCGCACATCACGGCTGTTCTGTTCGCTCCGTTCTTCCTGTTCTACATCGCATATCCGGTCTTCCATCGGCGCAACGAGCGCCCGGCGTGGGCTTCGAGCGCCGGGTTCGCGGCAGGGCTGGGAGCGGTTCTGATTCTGCTGGGCTTCCACAACTTCGAACGGTTCGGCAGCTTCTTGGAGACGGGGCGAACGGTGGATCCGCGTGCAGTCGTCGAGTTCGACTACGGCGTGTTCACCAGCCCATTCCAGGGGCTCTACGGGCTCCTTCTTGCGCCAAACAAAGGGCTGCTTCTCTTCGCGCCCATCGTCGTGCTGGCGGTCTTCGCATGGCCACGGATGCATCGACAGTATGCCACCTTGGCAAACATTCTTGCTGGTGCGGTCATCTTTCGGCTTCTCTTCATAGCGAGTCGGAGCGATTGGCACGGCGGCTTCAGTCTGGGTCCGCGACAACTTGTGATGGCCCTGCCGCTCGTGTGTCTTCCTCTTGGGTTCCTCGTGCGGGACGCGATAGGAAGCGGCCGCCTCGGTTGGGTGCTTCTGGTGTTGGCTGGGTGGCTGGCCGTCTGTCAGCAGTACTACTTCGCGTTGGGCGAGGTCTTCTCGTTCTACTACCTGAAGATGTTGCAGGCGCAGGACGCCGGGCAGAACCCCTTCGCGGACAATCGAATCTACCTGGAGTGGAGCAACGGGTCTCTCACCCGTCTGCTTGCCGGGCCACGCGGACCATGGGTGCTGCGTCAGGTCCCGCTGGACAATCAGGCCGTGTTCCTTCTCGGTTGCGGTATCCTCGCCGTTCTGGCGGCTGTTGCGTTCGCGATTGGCCGATCTCATGATGTTGTGAGTGAGAAGGCTGCTCGATAACGGTCTCGAAGACGCCAGCGTTCCATCCAAGCTTCCGGCGGAGTCAGGAAGACTCCGAGGCTCCACGTGGCGGGAGAGCGAACGAGGGAATGGCCGAACCACTGACACGAGAGGCCTTCAAGCGATCGCGGGCAGCCGCGGGCCTGGCTGCACGCCGGGGCGGTCGCATTCTGGCTGCCTTCAGCGTAGTGGTGGCAGTCATCCAACTGATCTTCCTTCGTTGGGCCGACGCTCATCTGGAGCGCGGATCAAAACTGGCGATCGCACTCCCGGTATTCGTTGTCTACATCATCGTTGTCGGCGTTCTGCTATGGCAGATGGAGTGGAGGAAGCGCTCGGCTGCTCCGGCCTGCCCGCAGTGCGGGATCAGCCTCATGGGTCTCTCCGAGCGAGTCGCCGCCGCAACCGGCAAGTGTGACAGCTGGGGCGGGGTTGTCGTGGGTGGAGGGCAAGCCGACGGACCGTCACCCGGGCGGCCGACCTCGGGCTCGCCTCCTGAGTGAACGCGGAGTCGACAGTCATGCCCGTTTCGACGACCGATCCGGCACCGCCCCGCGTGGTCCATTGCGGTGCCGTCGCCAAGAGTGACCTCCTCGAGCGTCTGGCCACAGCGGGTGTCGAGCTCAACGACTACGCCCGGACCCTGTTCGGGAGCGATGGCTTCGTCACCTCGGGCGAGGCGTTCACGCTCTCGATCGTCGAGACGTCACCGGCCGGGCTCGGCCTCACCAGCAGCATGACTCTCCCGCGCATCGTGGATGCCGCAATCGCGCGCGGGTTGCGTCCCTGCCCGCTCGAGCTCGGGCCCCATCTGCGCCTGCAGTACCTGGATCAGGTCGAGCGGCCAATTGTTGAGCCGCAGGGTCGTAATCGTGCCCCACTCGGATCCCTGACCGTGGTGTCGGCACCGTTGATCGACGAAGACGACTTCCCTAAGGGCTTCTACCTTCGCCGGATCGACGGCACGCCCTGGCTCCGCGGTTACCGCTGTTCGATGGAATTCGAGTGGCAACCGGACGACCGACTCGTGTTTCAGGCGGACTGACCCCGGAGCGCTCGGCTGCTTTCGCGCCCATGAGCAGGTCGTGCCCAACAAGCGCATCGAAGAGGTCGCACGTGCCCGCAGGACAGACGGTTCTTTTGGTCGGAGGCACTGGACGCACGGGGCGGCGCGTCCTTGCGCAACTCCTGGAACGCGGAGTCAGCGTACGCGCCATCATGCGATCAGCAAGCAGGCTCCCGGAGGGAGTGGCGAATGATCCGCGACTCACGGTTGTCGAGGCCGACCTGTTGTCCCTTGGCGACGAGGATCTTGCTGCGCACGTTCGCGGCTGCGATGCAGTCATCTCGTGTCTCGGTCACGTGATCAGCGTCAAGGGAGTGCTTGGCCCGCCGCATGATCTCGTCACGCGGGCCACGGAGCGACTCTGTCGGGCGATTCGGGATGCGCGGCCGGATGCGCCGGTGAAGTACATCCTCATGAGCAGCGTCTCGGTCAATCACCCGGGTGCGCCCGATGCGCGGCGGGGCGCGCTGGAGAACGTGCTTCTTTGGGTTCTCCGCGGCCTGGTTCCGCCGGCCAGGGACAACCAGCAAGCCGCGGACTTTCTCCATGGCGAGGTCGGGCCGGGCGATCCGTTCGTACAGTGGGTCGTGGTTCGCCCGGACACTCTCCTGGAGGGTGAGGCCTCGGCCTACTCGCTTCACGAGAACCTGGTGAGCAGCCTCTTCAAGCCGGCCCGCACCACCATGGCGAACGCTGCAAGCTTCATGTGCGACCTGGCGACGGATGCTGAAACGTGGGACAGGTGGGCGGGGCGGCTGCCGGTGATCGTCGACGAATCCCGTCCGATCGAGGGCGTCGGCGAGCGACTTGCGCGGTCCGGACGAAGCGACTAGCGTCAGCACCGCTGATTCCGGCCTGCCGTGTTTCAGACGCACTGGCGCCGTCCATCGATCGGCCACGATCCCATGAGCAACTCCGTCTCATCGTCCCCGCTCCCGGAACCGGGAAGGATCGCGCGTCGGACGAAGGCTGGCGATCAGACCGGCTGGGGACGCTGGCTGCCGGGGCTCCGCTCGTTGCGCGGATACAAGGCGGCCTGGCTGCGACACGACATCGTGGCCGGACTCGTGCTGACCACGATGCTGGTGCCCGTCGGCATCGCCTACGCGGTCGCTTCGGGCGTCCCCGGCATCTACGGCCTCTACGCGACCATCGTTCCACTGCTCGCCTACGCCCTGTTCGGACCCAGCCGGATCCTGGTGCTGGGGCCGGATTCCTCGCTGGCTGCCGTGATCCTCGCCGTCGTGCTGCCCCTCTCGGGCGGCGATCCGCTTCGCGCCGTCGCGTTGGCGGGCATGATGGCGGTCGTCTCGGGGGCGTTGTGCATCCTGGCCGGCATCCTGCGCCTCGGCTTCGTCACCGAGCTCCTGTCCAAGCCGATCCGCTACGGATACATGAACGGCATCGCGCTGACGGTGCTGATCAGCCAGCTGCCGAAGCTGTTTGGCTTCAGGATCGAAAGCGCCGGACCAGTGCGCGACCTGTGGGCCATCGCCACGGCGGTGATGGAGGGCCGGACCCACTGGATCACGTTCACGATCGGTGCAGGCGTCCTGGCGATGATCCTGCTGCTCAAGGGCATCAAGCGGCTGCCGGCCATCCTGCTCGCGGTGCTGGCGGCGACGGTCATCGTCGGCCTGATGGATCCCGCGGCGCGCGCGGGCGTGTCGGTGCTCGGCTCGCTCCCGCAGGGCCTGCCCGCGTTCGCCGTCCCATGGATCGGCGCTGCCGACCTCGTCCCCGTCCTGCTCGGCGGTTGCGCGGTCGCCCTCGTGTCGTTCGCCGACACCAGCGTGCTCTCCCGTGTCTATGCGACGCGGACCCGCACCTATGTCGACCCCAATCAGGAGATGATGGGGCTGGGCGCCGCGAACCTCGCCGCCGGGTTCTTCCAGGGTTTTCCGGTCAGCAGCAGTTCGTCACGGACTCCGGTGGCCGAAGCAGCCGGCGCCCGGACCCAGTTGGCCGGAGTCGTCGGCGCGGTCGTCGTCGCCCTGTTGCTGGTGGTGGCGCCTAACCTGTTGCAGAACCTGCCCCACAGCGCACTGGCGGCGGTCGTCATCGCATCGGCCATCGGCCTGATCGAGGTCGGTGATCTGCGCCGGATCTATCGCATCCAGCGCTGGGAGTGTTGGCTCTCGATCGGCTGCACGGTCGGCGTGGCCGTGCTGGGCGCGATTCCGGGGATCGGCCTGGCGATCGTGATCGCCGTCATCGAGTTCCTGTGGGATGGCTGGCGCCCTTACTCGGCGGTCCTGGGACGAGTCGAGGGCGTCAAGGGCTACCACGACATCACGCGCTATCCAGAGGCGCGCCTGATTCCCGGACTGGTCCTGTTTCGCTGGGATGCGCCCCTGTTCTTCGCCAACGCCGAGTTGTTCAGCGACCGCGTGCAGGACGCGGTGGCGGCGTCGCCCACGCCGGTGCGGCGGCTGGTCGTCGCGGCGGAGCCGGTCACCAGCGTCGACATCACGTCCGCCGACATGCTGGCCGAGCTGGAGGACACCTTGCACGCGGCGGGCATCGAGCTGTGCTTCGCCGAGATGAAGGATCCGGTCAAGGACAAGCTCAAGCGCTTCGGGTTGTTCGCGCGGCTCGGCGAGAAGGCGTTCTTCCCGACGACGGGCAGCGCCGTCAGCGGCTATGTCGAGACCCATCCGGTGGCGTGGGTGGACTGGGAGGATGGGGCGCGCTGAACATTCGGCCCTGCACTCGCGGGAGCTGCAGTAGTCCGGCGGGCCAGGGGAACAGAAGCCGTTGCTCTGGAGGGGCATTGGTGGCAGGCTCCCCGTAGCCGCGGCGGCGGGCGGCCCCACCGAAGTGATGACCCACGCGCAATGCCATGGCGTGGTGCCGGGGCGCCCAGAATGCCGCGGACCGGACGTCGCCACGTCCGAGAGCGAGTGCGCGATGGAAGATCCTCCACGCTGGCTGGCCGCATACGGCGAGGTTCCTCACCACCTGGCCTATCCCGACTGTTCGCTTCATGACGCCATCATGGCCACGGTCCGGCGAGTGCCGGATGCCGTGGCCTATGACTTTCTGGGCACCTCCGTGACGTACCGCGAGTTCGGCCGCCGAATCGACCGGATGGCCGACGCCTTCGCGGCGCTCGGCATGAGTCCGGGCGACCGGATCACGATCGCGCTGCCGACCTCGCCCCAGGGCGTGATCGCCTACTACGCCGCCAACCGGCTGGGCGCGGTCAGCGCGATGATTCATCCCCTCTCGACCGCGCAGGAAGTGGAGCGGCTGATCACGCTGAGCCGCTCACGGTTCGCGCTGACCCTCGACGCCCTGTATGACCGATTCGCGGGCGCGCCGAGCCGCACTCCGCTCGAGACGTTGATCCTCACCCGTCTCTCCGATGCGCTACCGCCTCTGCGAAGACTGGCCTACTGGCTGGTGCAGGGCCGGAAGATCCCCGCCGTGCCCCGCGACGCGCCGGTCCGCTGGTGGAAGGACCTTGTGGCGCGCCCCTCGCCGCCGGCATCCCGTCCCGTGCTCGACACGAATGCGATGGCGGGCATCCTCTTCTCCGGCGGGACCCTCGGAACGCCGAAGGGGATCATGCTCTCCCACCGGAACTTCATCGCCGATGGGATGCAGCTTGCGGCGTGGGCCAGGCTGAAGGATGGAGACCGGATGCTCGCGGCCCTTCCGATCTTTCACGGCTTCGGGCTCGGTGGACTGATCAACGCCGGGTTCCTGACGGGAGCCCGTGTGATTCTGGTGCCGCGCTTCTCTGCGGACACGGCCGCGAAGCTGATCCGGGAGAACCGGGCGAACGTCATCGCCGGTGTGCCCACCCTCTACGACGCGATGAGCCGTGATCCGGACTTCCAGCGGGCCGACCTCTCGTGTCTCCGGGCGGCATTCTCCGGCGGGGACGCGCTGCCCGCGTCGATCAAGAACCGCTTCGAACATCTCGTCGCCGAGCGGGGCGGTTCGATCAGGTTGCTGGAGGGCTACGGGCTCACCGAGGCGGTCACCGGCGTGATGGTCATGCCCATGCACGCGGCTCGCGAAGGCAGCGTCGGCGTGCCGCTGCCCGACATGAGGGTCTCGATCTGCCGGCCGGGAACCGACGAGGAGCTTCCGGTCGGGGAAGACGGGGAGATCTGTGTCCATGGCCCCGCGGTCATGTTGGGCTACCTCGACGACGCCGCGGCGACGGCGCGGGTGCTGAAGCAGCACCGCGACGGGCGGACGTGGCTTCACACCGAGGACATCGGGCACCGGGATGCGGACGGCTACTTCTACTTCCGCGGGCGGCTCAAGCGGATGATCAAGTCCTCCGGCTTCAACGTCTATCCCGCGGAAGTCGAGCAGGTGATCGGCCGCCACCCGGCCGTGGCGGAGGCCTGCGTGATCGGCGTGCCGGATCCGTCGCAGGGCGAGAGGGTCAAGGCGTTCGTCCTGCTGCGAGCGGGGCAGGTTCCGAGCCCGGCGCTCGCGCAGGAGATCATCGCCCACTGCCGGGATCACCTGATCAAGTGGTCCTGCCCCCGTGACGTGGAGTTCCGGAGCGAGTTTCCGCGCACCCGCATCGGCAAGGTGGACTTCCGGGCGCTCGCGCGGAGCGAGCCGGTCGCGGGGGTGCAATGATGGCCAACGATTCCTTCGCCGGCAGGGTCGTCTGGATCACGGGCGCCTCCTCGGGAATCGGCCGCTCGCTCGTCCTCGCGTTCGCGGCCGCCGGCGCGCGGCTCATCCTGTCGGCGCGTCGTCCCGAGGCGCTCGCGGAAGTGCAACGCATCTGTGGCGCGGCGGACGTCCGCCTGGTTCCCTTCGACCTTGCCGCGCTGGACGACATCCCGGCGCGGGCGACCGAGGCGCTGGCCTGCTTCGGCCGTGTCGACATCATGGTGCACAACGCCGGGTTCGCAGTGCGCGACCGGGTGACGAACATCTCCCGCGACGTGCACGAGCGGATCCTGCGCACCAACTACCTGGGCCCGGCCCTGCTCACGCAGGCGCTGCTGCCCTCGATGCTCGAGCGGGGCGGGGGACACTTCGTGGTGGTCAGCAGCCTCTCGGGGACGTACGGCGGGCCGTTGCTCGCCGCCTACGCCGCGTCCAAGCACGCCCTGCACGGGTTCTTCGAGTCGCTCCGGGCGGAGGAACACGATCGGGGCATCGTGGTCACCATGATCGTTCCGGGGTTCATCAAGACCGAGATCACCGCGCATGCACTCACGGGGTCCGGCGGGAGCTTCGGCCGCGTGCTTCCCCTCTACCAGCACGCCATGGATCCGGACGAGTGTGCCCGGCGGATTCTCCACGCCGTCCGCCGGCGGCGGGACGAGGCGCTGGTGGGTGGGAGCGAGATCTGGACGGTCTATCTCAAGCGCTGGTTTCCGGGTGCGCTCGCGGTGGTCGTCCGGAGCCATCCGGTGCGCCTGCAGAGCAAGCTCCTGGGCTGGATTCCCATCCTCGGACGGCGGTGGCGCGTGTGATGTCCTTCGTCGTGGGCGGCCGAGGCCGTGTCCTCACTTCGAGGGGGTGAAGCGGAGCCGGAGTCGGATCATCCCCCCGCTGTAGTCGATCGAGGACTCATCGCCGCCCGCGTCCAGGAGCGGTTCTCCGTTCAAGCTGATCCCCGTCGCTACCGCGTAACGGAGCGAGAACTCGATGCTGACCTGGGCCCGCGGTCCGGCGTCGAAGTCCGTGCCCCAGATGAACTCGAAGAGGGGTCCGCTCCCGGTGAGGTCGCCGCTGGACGAACCCGAGCCCACCGGAGGGAACGAGATGCTGCCCGCCTCCGACACGACGCCCACTCCCACGCCCACGTGTCCCTTGTCCTGGTCTGCCTGCTTCCACTCGTACTGCACGGTCGCCCGGAATGCGTTCGCGGCAACGTCGTACGCGAACTCCGTCGGGGGGTATCCGGTCACATCCGAGCCGAGGAGTCGATCGTAGGCCACGCCCACGCAGAAACGCCCCGGCAGGTCGAGCCCGAGGCCCGCGCCCCATTGCAGTCCATTGTTGAGCTCGCGCAGGTGGAGCGGCGTGATGGTGTCGTTCACGACCCGGATCTGGTCGTTGAGATCGCCCTTCGCGTACATCCCGTACGAGGACCAGCCACCCTGGACTTCGACATAGGGCCTCGTCCCCTCGGCGAAGGCGGGCGCCGTCGCCGTGCAGACCATGAGTGCCACGACTGCCACGTGCTGCTTCATCGTGCGCCCCGCGCATCGGATGCTTCCGCGCAGCAAAGGACATCGCTCCAACACGGCGACCGTACGCCCGGGGCGCAGGTGGGTCAACGCCCTGGAACAGCGAGTTCCCGAAGTTGCCGCTTTTGCAGCCCATGATCTTCAGGCATCCTGTCGGCGATCTCCTGCAGCGACCGCGGTCACTTCCATGACGGAGGAACATCATGAGCGGTGAGAACACGCGCCATCGGTCCCACCTGCCGATGCCGAACACGCAGCGCCCGACGTTCATCGCCTACGACGCGAAGGACCCCGACAGCAAGTTCCCGCCGATCGACCAGCTGCGCCCGCCCGCCGGCGCGCCCAACGTCCTGATCGTGCTCATCGACGACGCCGGCTTCGGTTCTTCGAGCGCCTTCGGCGGCCCCTGCCAGACTCCCCACGCGGAGGCCCTGGCGGCCGGCGGGCTGAGGTACAACCGCTTCCATACGACCGCGCTCTGCTCGCCGACCCGCCAGGCGCTCCTGACGGGGCGCAACCATCACTCCGTCGGCATGGGCGGGATCACCGAGATCGCGACCGGCGCGCCGGGGTACTGCTCGGTGCGGCCCAACTCGATGGCGCCGCTGGCGGAGACGCTCAAGCTCAACGGTTACTCGACGGCGCAGTTCGGCAAGTGCCACGAGGTCCCGGTCTGGCAGACGAGCCCGGCCGGCCCGTTCGACGCCTGGCCCACGGGCGGCGGCGGCTTCGAGTACTTCTACGGATTCATCGGCGGTGAGGCGAACCAGTGGTACCCGAGCCTCTACGAGGGAACGAACCCTGTCGAGCCGAAGAAGACTCCGGAGGAGGGTTACCACCTCATGGAGGACATGACCGACAAGGCGAAGGGCTGGATCTCGCAGCAGAAGGCCCTGGCCCCGGACAAGCCGTTCTTCGTCTACTTCGCGCCTGGCGCGACGCACGCGCCGCACCACGTGCCGAAGGAATGGGCCGACAAGTACAAGGGCAAGTTCGACCAGGGCTGGGACAAGCTGCGCGAGGAGACGTTCGCCCGGCAGAAGAAGCTCGGGGTGATTCCGGCGGACTGCGAGCTGACGCCGCGGCCGAAGGAAATCCCGGCCTGGAACGAGATGCCGGAGGACTTCAAGCCGGTCCTGCGCCGCGAGATGGAAGTCTACGCGGGCTTCCTCGAGTTCACCGATCATCACGTGGGCCGACTCCTCGACGACCTGAAGGCGCTCGGTATCTTCGACGATACGCTCATCTATTACATCGTCGGTGACAACGGCGCGTCGGCCGAGGGCTCGATCAACGGCTGCTACAACGAGATGAGCTACTTCAACGGCCTGCAGGCCATGGAAACGACCGCGTACCTGACCGAGCGGCTCGACAAGCTCGGCGGGCCCGAGTCGTACAACCACTACGCGGTGGGCTGGGCGCACGCCATGAACACGCCCTACCAGTGGACCAAGCAGGTCGCCTCGCACTGGGGCGGGACGCGCAATGGCACCATCGTCTCGTGGCCGAAGGGGATCAAGGGCAAGGGCGACATCCGTCCGCAGTTCCACCACGTGATCGACGTGGCGCCTACGATCCTCGAGGCGGCCGGCCTGCCGCAGCCGCTTTCCGTGAACGGCGTGCCGCAGGAGCCGATCGAGGGCGTGAGCATGCTCTCCTCCTTCAAGGAGGCGAAGGCGGCCGAGACGCACGAGACGCAGTACTTCGAGATGTTCGGCAACCGCGGCATCTATCACAAGGGATGGACCGCGGTGACCAAGCACCGGACTCCGTGGGCCGCCCTGGACAGCAAGCCGCCCGCCTTCGACGACGACGTCTGGGAGCTCTACGACACGACGAAGGACTGGACCCAGGCGAAGGACCTGTCGAAGCAGATGCCCGAGAAGCTGCACGAACTGCAGCGCCTGTGGCTGATCGAGGCGACGCGCTACAAGGTGCTGCCGCTCGACGACCGGATGGTGGAGAAGATGAATCCGGACACCGCCGGACGCCCGGTGCTCATCCGGGGCAACACCCAGCTCCTTTTCGGCGGCATGGGACGGCTGTCCGAGAACTGCGTCCTCAACCTCAAGAACAAGTCGCACTCCGTCACGGCCGAGATCACGGTGCCGGCGGGAGGCGCCGAGGGCGTCATCGTCGCCCAGGGCGCGAACATCGGCGGCTGGAGCCTGTACGCCAAGGGCGGCAAGCTGCGCTACTGCTACAACTGGGGCGGCTTCAAGCACTTCATCGTCGAGGGCGACACGCCGCTTCCGGCGGGCGATCACCAGGTGCGGATGGAGTTCGCGTACGCCGGCGGCGGGCCCGGCAAGGGCGGGAAGGCGACGCTCTTCCTCGATGGAAAGAAGATCGGCGAGGGGGACATCGGCGCGACGCTGGCCTTCGTCTTCTCCGCCGACGACGGCCTCGACGTGGGCGAGGACAGCGGGGCGCCCGTCTCTCCGGACTACGGGGCGCACGGGAACGCCTTCAACGGCGGGATCAGGGGCATCCAGCTCGCGATCGCCGATGCCGCCGAGAACGCCGATCACCTGGTCAAGCCGGAGGACGCCATCCGGGTGGCCCTGGCGCGGCAGTAGGCGTCCGAAGGCGGAACGTCCAACGAGCACGCGCGGATCCGTCGCACGGACGGCCGCGCGTGACTCATCGTTTCAGTGCGTCATGATCTCCGGGGGATCCAGGGATGACGACACCTCTCACCAACGAGTTCCTGACCCGGCACCTGCGCGAACTCGAGGAATCGCTGCTGCTGCCCGACGTGCGCAAGTCGGGGCGCCTGCTCGAGCTGCTGGATGACGATTTTGTCGAGTTCGGCAGCTCGGGGACCCTGTACACGAAGCCGGACCTGGCCGCGCTGCTGCAGGCGGAGTCGCGCGTGGTGCAGACGACCTCGGACTTCAGGCTGACCAGTCTCGGCCCGGATGCGGCGCTTCTCACCTACCGGATCCATCGGCACTCGGATCCGCCGGTGCATACCCTGCGCAGTTCGATCTGGCGGATGATGGACGGGAGTTGGAGGATGCTGTTCCATCAGGCCACGCTCACGACCGCGGAAGGCTAGGGTCGACCTGACAGGAACGACGACCGGGGAGACGGTGAGGCTGCGGGATTCCCGTCTCCCCACGAAACCCGGTTCCAGGAGGGGTCATGAAATCGAACGTCGGTGGTCTCGATCGCGGCATCCGCATCCTCGCCGGGCTGGCCATTCTCGCCGCCGGCGTCTACTTCAAGTCGTGGTGGGGCCTCGTGGGACTCGTCCCGCTGGCCACGGGAGTCCTGCGCTGGTGCCCCGCGTACCTGCCCTTCGGCATCTCGAGCTGCGGGGGGCAGGAACCGCGCCGGGGCTGAGCGGCGCAGTCTACGACCTGCGCCGCAGCGCGTCCACGCTCCAGGGCCCCGCGCCTGCCGCGGAGAGCCACAGGAAGATGAAGCAGTCGAGCACCGCCGCGACGCCCCCGTTGACCGTCGGCCAGAACGAACCCGGCGCATGGAACTGGAAGTACGCGACCGCCATCTCGCCGGCCAGCACGAACGCCACCGGCCGTGTCCACAGGCCGATCAGCACGAGCGCGCCGCCGAAGACCTCGAGCCCGCCACCGATCCAGATCTGCGTCCACGGCGTCGCGGTCGCGCCGTCGGGCGGCATGCCCACGGGAAACGCGAACAGCTTCGACGTGCCGGCGAGCATGAATAGCAGCGCCGTCACGATGCGCAGGACGGCGTGAAGGTGCGGGGCGAAGGACGCCCAGCGGACGACGGGATTCGATGTGCTCATGACGATCTCCAGGTGCGAGTTGCGGTCCGTCCCGAGTCGCTGAGCGCCGTTGCCTCGCCGCGTGCGGGTCGCTATCTTGCCCGTGAGTGTTCCCACAACGACAACTGCATCCCACGGGAGTGTCCATGAAAGAGAAGATCGAGGCTGCGCTCGAGGCGGCGGCACAGATGACCGACCTCAAGAACCTCGGCGCCGACGCGATGACCGCCGCCGGGGAGGACGTGAACCAGATCCTCCCCGCCATCGAGCGCGCCGGATACAGCGTGCACGCGATCGACATCGACATCGCGATCCCGCCGCGCATCGCCATCCACTGCCGCATGCAGACCGACCTGCCCGACGCCGATCGCGAGGCGCTGCTGTCTTCGCTCGAGGGCTCGCGGTTCGCGAAGTCGGCCGTCCAGATGCTGCTGCAGGCCTCCGACGTTCAGGAGAAACTCAAGCTGGGCAAGCTGCGCGTGACCGACGTGGTGATCGAGGTCGGCCTCACGACCGGCGTGAAGGTCCGCTACACCGCGCCGGCCTGATCCGGCCCGCTCACCCGCCCGCAATCGCGCCGATGACGAGGTACGGCTCGCGTCCCTCGGCGACCGCCGCGGGAAGCAGTTCGTCGGGATCGGCATTCGACCAGTCCTCCTCGCAGGCGTAGAAGCGCAGGAACGGCCGGCGTCGCCCCGTTGCATAGTCGCGGATAGTGCCGCGCAGCATCGGCCAGCGCGCCTCGATCGCGTCGATGACGGCGCGCTGCGTGGCCGGGCCCGCGATCTCGACTTCGATCTCGGGCCCGACCTTCGCCAGGTTGCGCAGGTGATAGGGCAGGACGACGCGGATCACGGTAGCGTCTGGACCTCGACCGAGAGCACGCCGGGCAGGTCGCGCACGATCGGCTTCCAATTATCGCCGCCGTCGGGCGAGCAGTAGACCTGCCCGCCGGTCGTCCCGAAGTAGATCCCGCACGAGTCGAGCGTGTCGACGGCCATCGCGTCGCGCAGCACGTTCACGTAGCAGTCGGATTGCGGCAGACCCTTCGTCAGCGCCTCCCACTCGTCGCCGCCGACCTTGCTGCGGTAGACACGCAGCTTGCCCTCGGGCGGGAAGTGCTCCGAGTCGCTCTTGATCGGCACGACGTAGACCGTGGCCGGCTCGTGCGCGTGCACGTCGATGGGGAAGCCGAAGTCGGTCGGCAGGTTGCCGCTCACCTCGTGCCAGTTCTCGCCCGCGTCGTCGCTGCGTAGCACGTCCCAGTGCTTCTGCATGTAGAGCACGTCCGGGCGCGCGCCGTGCATCGCGATCCGGTGCACGCAGTGGCCCACCTCGAAGTTGGGATCCGGTAACTCGTACTGCGACTTGAGGCCCTTCGCCTTCACTGCCCACGTCTTGCCGCCGTCGTCGGTGCGGAACACGCCTGCGGCCGAGATCGCGATGTACATGCGCTCGTGGCGCGTCGGGTCGATGAGGATGGTGTGCAGGCCCATTCCGCCGGCGCCGGGCTGCCACTTGTCGGTGGAGGTGTTCCGGCGCAGGCCGGCCATCTCCTGCCAGGTCCTGCCCGCGTCCTTCGTGATGAACAGCGCCGCGTCCTCGACCCCGGCGTACGCCGTGTCGGCGTCGTCGAGCGACGGCTCGACGTGCCACACGCGCTTGAACGCCCACGGCTTCGACGTCCCATCGTAGAACAGGTGCGTACCCGGGTCGCCGTCGTAGGCGAACTCGTTGCCGATCGCCTCCCACGACTTGCCGCCGTCGTCCGACCGCTGCATGAGTTGCCCGAACCAACTGCTGGTCTGCGAGGCATAGATCCGGTTCGGCATCAGGGGCGAACCCTTCAGGTGGTACATCTCGAAGCCCGCGAAGTGCGGACCCTCCACCTTCCACGACTCACGCTTTCCATCGGCGCTGAGGATGAATGCACCCTTCTTGGTGCCGACGAGCACACGCACTGCGCTCATGCTGCCTGCTCCTTCCGTTGAGGGAACGCTTGCCGTGTGGCGGGGGGCCGCCGGGACGAACGAGTCTACCAAGTATCGCCGCCGCCGCGTGGGGGCCAGGCACCGAGCATGCGGCGCAGCAGCGCGATCTGCCCGAAGTGATAGCTCACGTGGCTGCCCACGCCGCGCAGCACGTCCGCGCGCAGGCGCCGTCCGCTCGGGGTCTTGCCCTCGAGGTTGCCCTCGCGGATGTACGCCGCGAGCGCCGCGAGCGAAAAGCCGTTCCAGTAGATGATGTGGTTCGCGGACTGCTGGATCGTGTACGGCGCGCCGGGAACTCGCCGGCCGGCGAGTTGCCAGTCGAGGCCGTCGAGCGCGTTCGAAGAGGCGGGGCTCGCGCCCTCGCCTTCGACGCCGGCGATCAGCGTGAACCTGAGGACGTCTTCCATCGTGGACACTGGTCAACCTCCGGGAACAGGAGAGGGTTGGGGCCACGAATTACAGCATGCCCGGGGCGGGTCTGTCGATGGTGACCGTCGGTCCATCGACGGTCACCGTCGGCGGGCCAACGGCGGGGGCGGCGTGCGTGCCGGACCGGTCGCGGAATTCGGGGAAACT
>Ga0209668_10000162_pt1 | contig 27841 bp, 28 predicted proteins | sample FrelakmetPLP11PL_FD_187150 | JGI IMG/M metagenome (GOLD analysis project Ga0209668, IMG submission 187150) | Freshwater lake sediment microbial communities from the University of Notre Dame, USA, for methane emissions studies - PLP11 PL (SPAdes)... | ecosystem: Environmental > Aquatic >...
AATCATACTTCAAAAATAAATTATTTCAAATTTAATGGATAATCCAATTATATATGATTTTTGATAGTTTGGAATCACATAATTATGTTGCTTAATATGATTTTAAAAAGTAATGGATATGATTATTTTTAAATATATTGGCTACGGCGCTGTTCATAATATTGTGCTGTTTCATGAGATGTTAATGGATCATGAAATAGTGCAGTATTATTGTTGAACGGCGCTGAAATTATTTATTGGTGATCACGCTGATGATACACAATATTGGATAAGTTTCACATGATAATATATTGTTGGTAGCAGCGTGGGTGTATAATGTAACAATATATATTCACAAAAGTAGGGCCCGAGATTGTGGCTATGAAAAATATATAAAAATACATAAAAGAATTATAATATATATGAATTATTGTGTCACAAATGAAATAAAATTTTCTTTACATAAATTATAGATTACACTCATCAATCTTCCTCTTCCTATTATTTGAATATTGTCTAACAATTGTTCCATATATTTATTAGTAAATATTATAATCTCGAACAATTAAAATAATAGATTGTTTTGTTCCATTCGATTTATAATTATAACCATTAAATTATTCCTTTTTCAAATTAAGATATTTTATCTTATATTTACAATATTTATGATAATATTTACCACCAATTTGCTTCTTTTGCCATTTTTTACACCATTTTTATTAACAACAATTACCCATATATTTCCATCATTTCCTTCTTTTTCAGTACCAACTTCAAATAATGTTGCACTTTCGTTGGGACCTTTTCTATTTTTTTGTTTATTGTTGCCCTCTTTCGTATTAGTTTTACCTTTGAATTTACTAATTAATGCTTTCCATGTTTTTAATATCCTTTCTTTATTTCTGTCATTTTCTAAAGGAGATAGAAGTACCCATTTATTTTCTTTATATGCATCATCCAACTCAAACCATTGTTCTTGATATTCTATGATTTCTCCATAATCTGCCATAGAAATTAGATTATTATATTCATGTACCAAATTATGTACATCAACAAACTTTAATTTATAATTCAACCCATTTTCTAAAACTTTTAAACAATCATTATGCGCTAAAATACCACCTTCAATATCTGGATCATCATTCCACGCAGTTTTCATTACATTAAAATCATCATAGTTTCCATAATCATCATCTGGTCTACCAATTTCTTCAAATTTTTGTTCTTTATTATTTATACCAGTGTTAAAATTAAGCCAATTAAGGTCAACATCGTTTTCCAATGTATTCCCATGACCACTGTAAAAATAAGTTGGTCCTCCACATATAATACAAAATACATCAGCACCCATGTTAATTAATTTACTATATATATTATTAAAGATTATATTATTAAAGATTATATTATTATCAAATAACAATCAAAATGAAATGTGGTAACAAAATAAAAATTGAAATCTAATTGCATTAGATAATACAATCAAATAATATAAGTAATAACACTTGTTCACAATGAGTGAAAACAACAAGTTTAATCCATTAACTATAAATATTACTACAACTGACAGTCGGTTATTCATATTATACATAAATATGAACATTTTAATTACTCATTCTTCGTAATTAAAACGCCCAATTTTTATTATATTTCGTACCCAATTCAATCTTTTTATTATTAAGTTTAATATTTGATTCATTTTCTGATTTTTTCAATTCTCTTAATGATTAAATAAAATCTTCATAAGATTCTTCATTTGATTCTTCATTTGTATCTTCTTTTTGTTTTAGATTTTTACTTGATTTTTTATTTTTATCTTTTTTACTTGATTCTATTTTATCGTCTTTTGAACCTTTAATTTGTTTCAATGATTCGTCTCTTACAGAATTTTGTAAATCAGCATCTTTAATAAGTGAAAAATACGGAGCCATATATTTAATAATATCTGTAGATAGAATATCTTTATCAATTAGTGTATATATTTTGGTTATTGATAATAATTTAGAGAGTATACTTTCCTTTGTTGATGTTGAGTATTTATTTGTATATTTTATCAATTCATTTCTAAGATATTGTAATAATGGATTGACGACATATTTCTTTAATTTGATACCTTTCTTATCAATTACCCATTTTATCTTTCCTGATTCCTGTAATTCATTAACAATGTATGTAAGTCTTGTGATATCTGTACTCCACAATGATCTATCATTAGCATCATGTTTGGCATAAGTATTAACAAGAAAATCACCGATAAATTGACATAAAGTTCCCTGTTCATAATATAGGCACATGAGATCTACCAAAGATAATGTTTTGGCTTCAAGTATATGATCATATGATAATAATTGTTTGAGAGCTGGAGCATTCGGATAAGTAGATGTAATATATGCAAAATTATTTACTGTTGTTGGAGCAATAGCAGATTTCAATAGTTCAGCATATTCATCCAATCTTTTGTTCAATAATTCTTTTTCTTTTTTCAGTATTGCTGCTTCTTTTTTTAAATTATCAATAACCATATCTTTCATCTGTTCATCTTTCTCTTTGATAATATTTTCAATTTGCACATCTTTCTCAGTAAGCTTCATATCTTTTTCTTTTGCAATTTGTTGAAAACATTTTTTCATATGTTTTGAACGATTACTTTGAGTAGAATATGTATTTTCACAATATGTACACGAATATTGCGCGGTGGATTCATGATGGATTCCTGAAGAATTATTGTTGGATTCAATAGGAACCTTTTGTATTTTTTGAAGATGTTTAACTGATTGATTGTGTCGACTGATGTCCGATTTTCTATTTGTTGAATATGCACATTGCGCACAATTATATTTCATTTTATATTTATAATCTATATTATATTTATAAATTTAAAATAATTTTAGGAACGCATTCAATCATGCACACCCATTGCGCAATACATTGCCTTATTTCATTTATATTGTGCAATGGGTGCTTATTACTTTATTCCATTTCGCGCAATTTCCTAGAAAATAAACTGATTTTTTAAATGTAAAAAAATTTTAAAATTCATTAAATTTTATCATTAATAATAAATTCATATTTTGGCACCTTATTACTTTTGTCCTATATGAGTGTCTCAAATTTAAGGAATTTTAAAAATTTACCTAGAAAATTCTTTTCGACACACAAGAATCATGTGTGTTGAAATATATAATATATTATATTAGTTTCATGATTCATTTGGCATCTTTCTAATTTTTTTGATTGGATGACCATTTTTAATTATTTAGTAAAATGTTTGCTGATAATACTTTAACTTAAGGTGAGATTTTTTCTTTGATTTAGAAGATTTAATCTTTTCTCATAGTATTTCTTTCTTTAATTGTACTATCAATAACATCATGAGGGGAATCATTTTTAATCATAAAATTTAAAAGAGCATTTGTATCTTTTGGAAAACACATTCCACCATAGCTTATATTACCATCTGGACCTGGAATAATTGTATGCATTGGATTTATCCATCCATTCTTCAACATTAATTCGCGAACAGTAGTATAACTAATATTCAATTTATCACATAATAGATATAATTCGGTAAAAAACTGGACCTTAACACCATAAAAACTATTTAAGAATATTTTCATGGATTCTGATTCTGTTGTATTACATATAGATATTTGTGCATCAACATAGTTTTTTTTATAAAAATTATATACATTCATAAATACATCTACATCACATTTTTTTGTTTTTCCAAGAACAATATGTTTCTGATTATGAAAATCATCAAATGCTGTTCTAGCTGTTAAAAATTCTGGGTTATGTATAATATTTAATTTATGAGTTATGGAGAGAGTATCACATGTTGTTGGTTCTAATGTACTTTTAATGACAATTGCACCAGAATAAGACATTTTTTCTAATTTATTAAGTGTCTCTTCTAGTTCTGTTAAATTATATGATTTCGTATTCTCATCAAATAAGGTTGGTAATGCAATAAATATAATATCTGTATGTAATAAGGTATTAATACCATTATTTGTTTTATATTCTTCTTTGTATTTATCATAAACAAATAATGATCTATTTAATTCATAGCCTCTCTTAATAAAACTTTGCATCATTGCACTACCAACAAATCCTATACCAATAATACCAATAATCATAATATATAATATATAATATTATAATTTTCTCTCATATTTAATATGAAGGTTGCGGTAGTTAGTGCAAATTTTGGAAACTATGATTCTGTTAAGGAACAATCGAATATTAAAGAAAAAGAATTATTCGATTGGTATTATTTTACAGATAACTTAAATATCATATCAAATACATATAAAATCATAACTACAAGATATCATAATCATACATATAATATGAATGTTTTATTTGGAAAATATTATAAATTACAATCTCATAAAATAGATATATTATCAAATTATGATTATATCATTTGGATGGATGCATCTATTCAAATTTTAAATCCAAATTTTGTTAATGACATATTGGATTTTTTAAAAAATAAACCAAATTTAGTTATGTTTGCACATGAAGCTCGAACTAAAATTAAAGATGAAGTAACTGTATTAAACAAAATATCTAAATTTAGAGGATTAAATTTCAATCAGCAGTTAAAAACTTATTATGATGATGGATTTAAGGATGATTATGGGTTGTATTCATCAGGATTCTTTATTAGAAAGAATAATGACGATGGAATAAATAAATTATATGATGATTGGTGGAATGAAGTTACCACACAGACTTATAGAGATCAAGTTAGTTTATCATATGTATTATGGAAAAATAATATTCGGCCTGATATAATTATTAAACAAAATATATTTAAAAATAAATTGATTGGTAATGTTATAAAACATATAAAATAATTACATTAGTTATAATACTACCATTATAAAATTTATTTGAGATATGTATAAAAATTCATTTTACTTCTATACGCAGCTGAATAACAACATTGATTAATTGTATGCTACTACATTTAATGTTTATTTAATGTAATAAATCCATGTTGTAAGATATCTGCGCAAACCTATCTAAAATAATAAATTTAAAATGGTTACGCGAGGTGATATAACAACACGATTTCACTTTGTTATACAATAGATTCGGCAAAGATGACATATGTTGTTAGACAGCCGCGCAGGTTATATGATCTCAAAATTTTGGCATATAATATATAGAAAAAGTATAAAGGAATAATTTTTCTACAAATAATTTTTGAAACCATCAAAAATTATTTATCAATTACAACTAATTCATCATTGTTTTTTGATAAATAAAAATGAGGAGCTATATATTTATTTATTTGTTCTGATAAATGATTTTCTTTAATTTCATTAATTATTTCAGCTGAAATCTTCATCTTTCTCATTTTTATCTCAATATTTTTAATGGAATTTTTTCGAATTCCTTTTGATAGTTCATCAATATATTCAGTAAGAATAGTTTTAATATATTCTAACATCGGATCTATAATACATTTAGTTATTTTAATCCCCCTTTTATCAACAACCCAATCCATTTTTTTATCAATTAACTCCCTTACTAAATATGTTAATCTTGAAGTATCTGTATTCCATAATGATTGATCTTTTGGATCATCTTTCTTATATAATCTAACTATAATATTTCCAAGATAATCAGCTAATAAATTGTTTTCATAATTATATATTATTGTATCTATTAAATTTATTTCTTCTTCACCAGCATCGTAATATAATAAGGAATAATCTTTTAACTTTTCTAATGGTGGTGTTGTCTTATATTTTGAAACGACAAATGACAATGCAGAAACTGATGTTTTGACAATAGATCCTGCATTATTTATTAATATTTTTAAATGATCATTTTCTTGTTTATACATTTCATTTATTTTTTTATGATAGTTAAGTTCATTTTCTAATTCCTTCATTTTCTGTTCATATAACAATTCTAAATCATTTCTCATACTACATACTTTCATATGTCTAGCTAAACTGCTGGCTGTTGAATATTTACCTTGACAAAAATTACAATTATAATTATGCTTTTGTACTTTTTTATTGCCGCTACTTTTGGTTTCATTTATGTTTCTAATAGGTTTTAATATGGTTTCATTTGTCTTCTCAACTACTTTTTTACTATGTGATTTGGTATCTAAGTGTTTTTTGTAATTAAATTTGCTTCCTGCTGTATAATTACAAATATCACAATGATTTTTCATTAAATTATATATAATATATAATATTAATCTATATTATTTTTTGATAAAAAAATTAATTATATAAATTTTACTACTTTTTAATAGGTAGCAGTAGGTAGCAGTAGCAGTAGCGGTCATAATTTTAATAAAAATACTTAAAAAGTATATCAGATTTCAATTTACGATCAAATTAGCCACATTATATACTTTTCTACCCTTATGAGAGTTTAAATTTATGAAAATTTTTATTTTGGTTAAATTAAAGAAAATTAATATTTCGGCTGCTTTATGACTTTTATCTGGTCTATTGGTCTCAAAATTCTTATTAAAATTAAAATTTTCCTGGAAACGAGTTTTTAACACACACAAAGTTTGTGTGTAAATTTTTATGATATTTTTAGAGACTTGTAAATTCAAAATATATTTATTAAGGCTCTCAAAAAATTTTATAATTTTATGTTTATTATTCTACTTTTTGATGATAGTCGACTTCAGTAATGATACTTTCTTAGAATTTGCTAACATTAGTTCTAGAATAATACAAATTGTATTGTTTAAGTGCCATTAGTTACAATGCATACTTGACGTTTAATTTTATTTTTACCTAGAATAATTTTTAGTAATGTATTTTGAATATCATTTTTTGTTTAAGATTTTTTAAGAGAATAACTAAATACATCAAAATAAATCTATCCATACTTTATCACTTCTTGTGTTCCACACTTCTTTCGCAATCATTTTCACAATATCTTTAGGCAAACAACCAATTATACCCATTCCATTTATATCCGTTTTTGTTCTAATACCAATTAAATATATCATATTATTTATGACAGCTGAATGAATTTTTTTATTTCTTTCTAATAATTTATCAATTATAATCTGTTGTTCATTTGTTATATTAGACAAATAAAGTTCTATTAATCCGGTATTCACTTTTAATGCATCAACAATTTCTTTTTCTCCTTCATCTTTTATATTATTATAATTTAAATAAAGTCCTGTTAATCCGGTATTCATTTTTAATGCATTAGAAATTGCTTTTGCTCCTTCATCTCCTATATTATTATATCTTAAATAAAGTTTTGTTATACATGTATTCACTTTTAATGCGTTAGAAATTGATTTTGCTCCTTCATCGCCTATATTATTATTACTTAAATTAAGTATTGTCAATCTAGTATTTATTTTTAATGCATCAGAAATTGCTTTCGCTCCTTCATCTCTTATAATATTGCCATAAAAATCAAATCTTGTTAGTACAGTATTCATTTTTAATGCATCCGAAATTGCTTTTGCACCTTCAGCTCTTATATTATTACAACTCAAATTAAGTTCTGTTAAACAGGTATTCATTTTAAATGCGTCTGAAATTGATTTTGCCCCTTCATCTCCTATATGACTACTACCCAAATTAAGTTTTGTTAAACAGGTATTCATTTTAAATGCGTCTGAAATTGATTTTGCTCCTTCATCTCCTATATGACTACTATCCAAATCAAACGATGTTAATCCAATATTCACTTTCAATGCATCAGAAATTGCTTTTGCACCTTCAGCTCCTATATAACTACCACACAAATAAAGTTTCGTTAAACTGGTATTCACTTTCAATGCATCAGAAATTGCTTTTGCTCCTTCAGCTCCTATATAATTATAATTTAAATAAAGGTTTGTCAATCTAGTATTTATTTTTAATGCGTCAGAAATTGATTTCGCTCCTTCATTTCCTATATTATTATAATGTAAATAAATGTTTGTCAATCTAGTATTTATTTTTAATGCGTCAGAAATTGATTTTGCTCCTTCAGCTCCTATATTAGTATTTTTTAAATCGAGGTCTGTCAATATGCTATTCATTTTTAATGCATCAGAAATTACTTTTGCTCCTTCATCTCCTATATAATTACCACCCAAATAAAGTTTCGTTAAACTGGTATTCATTTTTAATGTATCAGAAATCGCTTTTATTTCTTCATCACCTATATTATTTTCACTTAAATCGAGTGTTGTTAATGTTGGATCATTATTCACCATTCTTTGAATATCATTCAGCATCCACCATAATAATACATATTCAATAAATATATATTATTTCAATACAATATCAATTTCAATTTTTCTACATAAAATATCCAAATAAATCAATCATTAAATAAATCTATCCATGCTTTGTCACTTCTTGTGTTCCACACTTCTTTCGCAATCATTTTCACAATATCTTTAGGCAAACAACCAATTATACCCATTCCATTTATATCAGTTTTTGTTCTAATACCAATTAAATATATCATATTATTTATGACAGCGGAATGAATTTTTTTATTTCTTTCTAATAATTTATCAATTATAATCTGTTGTTTATTAGACACAATATTAAAATAAAGTTCAGTCAATATAATGTTTACTTTTAATATTGTGTCTAATAAACAACAGATTATAATTGATAAATTATTAGAAAGAAATAAAAAAATTCATTCCGCTGTCATAAATAATATGATATATTTAATTGGTTGATAACAAAATATATTAATGTATTAAAATATTCACATCATAATATAATGATAAAATATATTATAATATTTTTCATATTTTCTATTCTTGGATGGATTTATGAATATATATCATTTAATAGAATAGAATATGATAAATTATCAAAAAAATTATTTAATGTTGAATTGCCAATTTTACCAATTTATGGAGTTGGTGGAATAATATTATTTTTTATTTATGATAAATTTCATCATTATGCATTATTAAAAAAAATAATAATAGCTATTATTTTAATCAATGTTATGGAATGTTTATTAGGTCAATTATCTTATAAATTTTATGGATACCAAACATGGAAATATTCTGATGACATGAAACCTAGTTGTCATGGTTATATTTCATTATATTCATCATTATTATGGTTTATCAGTATATATGTTTTATTTATGATTCTAGATAAATTGAAAAAATAATATTTTATATAGATAATTATAATGATGAGCTATCATGATAATTATAATAAGTATTTGACAAAATACTTACAGTTAAAAAATCTTATGAGAAATCAAAATTACAAATTGCATGTAGAATATAGATTTGAACTACACGGTAATGAGTTAACAATCATAATTAAAGCTAATCAGAATATTGATTGGTTTTTAGGAGAACAATGGTGTACAGAAGAAATAAATGATAAAGTAATAATTAAAAAGGAAATGGATTATATTAAGTATAATATTTCAAAAAAAATTCATGAATACAAAGATGATAGACTATATTGCTATCCAATGGTCAGAAATAATTATGCTTGTTTTACAGGTGTTATTGGATTATATTTACCAAAACTAAGTAACGATTATGCCGATTTCAAAGTTACTTATATAACAAATTTCCCTTTATTCATTTCAGGTATTGGAAGAATTAGTGAATCTGTAACAATAATCTCAAATTTATACTTGCTAAAAACCCAGTTATATGTATTTACAGAAAATTATATTGAATCAGATTATTTAACTTTGACTCATAAAGATGATGCATATTTCTTCATGGATAAAAATAAAATTATAAAAAAAATTTCAAAATTTATTGACAAATGTTATGAATTTTTCGAAATTAAAAATAAAATTAAATTTTTGATTAACTATAATGGATTTTTAGTTGAAAATGGATCACAAGAAACAGGTAAAGGAGGTAATGGAAATTATGCTGGATTTAATTATGCTGTAACTGAAACACAAAAAACACAAGAATTAGAAAAAGAGTTAACTGTTTACCTATTACATGAATTATATCATCATTTTAATAAATCATCAGATTATGCATCAAATTGGTTTTCTGAAGGATTTGATGAATATTTCTGTAGATATTTGAGTATGAGTCATAAAAAATTTATTCAAGAATGCAATATATTCTTAAAAAAATATTGGCTAAACCCCTATAGAAATTCAAAAATCACAATTATGACAAGAGAAAATTTTTGGAAAAATAAATTTATCGAGAAACTACCATATGAAAAAGGATTTGTCTATGCATTATATTTGCACCAAAAATACAAAAATGATTTCATAGACAAATATAAGAAAATTATTCTAGAATTATATTATAATCCAAAAATGGTTATTAATAATCAAATTTTAAAAGAAATGTTAACTGATGATAAATTTAATGATTACATTGTTAATGGTAATACAATAATAATTGATTATGATTATGAAATTGATATGAAAACGATTAATTTTGGATTTGATATTGAATCAGCTATTAATAGTCATATAGTTAGAAAGATTAAAAAAACATCTGAAGCTTATAAAAATGGATTGAGAAACGGAAATATAAGCAAAATACATATTAATGATAATATTGGTACTGTAGTCATTATCCAAAATAATATCAGATTCGCTTTTAATATGTTTTGTGGTAATTATATTAAAATACCTCAAAAGAACTAGGAAAAAGTTATTAAATATAAAATTATTATATTAAATATATAATAATGATATGTTGCTGCAAGAGAAAGAAAAATAAAAAAAATATAAAACAATTAAAAAATATAATAGATAATTTACAAGAAAGAAATAAGGAAAAAGTAATAGAAAAAAAAGAAGAAATAATAGAAAAAAAAGAAGTAATAGAAAATAAGGTAGAAAATAAGGTAGAAAATAAAGTAGAAAATAAGGTAGAAAATAAGGTAGAAAATAAGGTAGAAAATAAGGTAGAAAATAAAGTAGAAAATAAGGTAGAACATAAGGTAGAAAATAAGGTAGAAAATAAGGTAGAAAATAAGGTAGAAAATAAGGTAGAAAATAAGGTAGAAAATAAGGTAGAAAATAAGGTAGAAAATAATATATTAGAAATTGGGAATGGATTTTTATATGGATTTAAGGTAAATAAAAAGTTTACCACTAATGGGAACAATGATGTTTATGTAATAGAAAATAGTAAAAAACCAACCGAAAAATATATTTTAAAAATAAAGGAATATATTGGCATTGATGAATATAATGTGTATAAGATACTATCAACCAAAAATCATCATAATATTCAAAAAGTTATAATGATGTGGATAAATAATAATAAATATTATTCTCTTTATGAGTATGTTGATGGTTATGATTTGTATACATATTTAGAGAGAAATATTGAATTCACAGAAGGCCAAATTAGAAATATAATAAGACAAATTTGTCATGGTTTGGAATTTTTGCATAATAACAATATAGTTCACGGTGATCTTAAATATGAAAATATACTATTAAATCCAATCAGTAAATTAGTAAAAATTATTGATTTTGATTTGTCTATAACTGTTGATCCAATATCCAAATGCGCACAGTTTAACACCATATTCGGGACAGAACATTATGTTGCTCCAGAGAGCATATTTTATCATATTTACACGCCTTTATCAGATATATGGCAATTGGGTGTGTTATTATATAATTTAATAACCAATTCATTTCCATGTGAAGAAATGTTAACTCATAAGTGTTCAAATTTATGTATAAAACATATGTTTGATGTTTTAGATATAGAAATTAAAAACAGAAAATTTGATAGTTCATTAAATGATTTATTAAAAGGTATGTTAGAGTATAATGATTGTAGAAGATGGAAACTTAAAGATATATTAACATCTGAATGGATGATGAAATTTTAGTATTATAATGAATTATTTTCATCATAATTTAATAATATTTTAGTTTTATCCATATGAAAATATGAAGCAATATATTTATTGATTTCATCAGCCAAAGTTCCATTATCAATTTCAGTTTCAATTGCATATGTTATATTATATTTTTCCTGTCTTTTTGCCATTGCATCAACATCAATATTTGATATTTTCTTTTTTGTATCGATATTTTTTTCCCAATAAGATACAATATATTTTTTAATATGTTGTAATAATGGATCAATAATATATTTTTTTGCTTTTATACCTTTATAATCATGATTCCATATAGATTTTTTATTTTATAATACTGTTCTAATAAAATATTATAAATTGTTATGCTTTGTTATATTTTATTAACACTTTTTATTCTTTTCAAGCATAAAACCCTTTGAACATACCATAAAAGTGTTATATTTGGTTCCTTTTAGTCATCAAATATAACACTTTCATAATGTAGTATTGTTAGTTTCTATTAGTTGCATTAAAATACTTTTTATGTCACTTAATCCTTTTTTTAATTCATTCGTATCATTTTCTTGTTCAATATATTTACATGTCCTTTTATGTCTTGATAAACTTGGTTGATGTGAAAAATTTTTTCCGCATTCGCATTTGTGTACGAATATCTTTTTCTTTTTTCGTTTGTTGGTTTTTATTGTAATTGGCGTCTTATCTCCTGACGTCATCATATTTCTTTGATGAATTTGCGATCTAATATGTCGTCTAAAATTACTTTTATCTAGTGTAGAATAATTACATGATTTACAATGATATAAATTTTCATCTTTTGGTATTTTAATTTTGGTATTGTTATCTTTTACAATGTCATTTGAAATTTCAGGTGTATTGTTATCTTTTACAATGTCATTTGAAATTTCAGGTGTATTGTTATTTTTTACAACATTTTCCATACTATCAGTTTGATTATCAAATACAACTAAATTTTTTACTTGTTGAGATTTAATATTATTTGAGATTTCAGTTATATTTATTATTGGCTCTTCATTTCTATTAAACATTTCTCGCGTATAAAGCTTATTATTAATATGACTTGCATATATTCGTAATTTGGTCATACATTGCCGTATGTCTTCAGTATTTAAGTTGTACCATTCTCCTCGAATACGCTTATTTTTAAATATTTCATGCAATTTATTTTCCAATAAATCACAATTGGAACATTGAACTGTATCAATTACAATTAGTTTTCTTGAATTTCCTACTTGTAATGTTTCTAGTCTTCCTTTAGGATTACCACTAAATCCTATTTTGATATTGTCTGTGTTCTCTTCCTTAAATAGATATGTTGATTTCATTTTATAAAATATGTATAATTTAATAATATATATTTTTTATATATTATCATAAAACTGATAGATATTAAATTTCATAAATAGGTATATCATATTCGAAAAAGTCGTATATCATTTTAATTCTTAACATATTTGCTAAACGTATCATATTTCGTTATTAGTCTAGATCACAATATGGATATTTTGGTATCAAATAATGAAATCAATAAAAATGTAAAATTAAATATATATTGCCCTACCTGTAGGGCTAAATGTAATATGTTACGCTATGAATCTAGGTCATTTTATGATTATTTTGATATTAGCTGACAACATCAATAAAAAGATTTATTTATTATAATATATTGTCGTCATATGCATTTTATTGTATTGAGCGACCTAGATTTCCGCTAAATTAGCCGACGACACAAAAACAAATGATCAGTATATATACATTTTCTAATGTGTTACCTTATTACATTTCAATCATAATGAGAAGTCAAATTAAAATTTTTTTATAAAATTTAAATATACAGTTTTCATATAATAATTATAGGCTATAATACTTTTAAAGGCTCAAAATGGGTCACAAATTTAGCTATTTTTTGAAGGTTTCCTAGGACTATTAAAATTTCAACACAAACTTTGTGTTGAAAAATGAAAAAAATTTTTTCAAAGTCAATTTTCTGAAAATTTGGTCTCAAAAATTTTATGGTTTCCATACGTATCAAATTACTAATGTACTTTTATGATGAAATTTTCAATACGCGCCTGAGAAGGTATCTTTTAATCAACCATAATAAAATCAAACTAATCCAGAATCATAATAATACATTTATCTAATCATTTATATGGTAAAAAAGTGTATATGCAACCAAAATAATAAATTGAATAAACAATCAACTATATATGTTACTCATATGTATCATATATATTATTAAATATATTTATTGATTATGTACTTTATACTTTCTATTTAGAAATCATGTTTATTAATATAATAATATATATGCGCAATATACTTATTACCAATATTAGTAAAACATACCGTATTTAATTTTTTTTCACTCTTAAAAAAAGTATCAAATGTGATAATACCACAATAGTATGAATATTTATCATCAGGAACGGGCATTGGTGTTGGTATTTCATATGCTTCACATACTTCTTTTAATCTTTCCAATGCTTCAGTGATATTATTACCACAACCTTCGTATTTTCTTAATCCAGGCCGTAAATTTATTTCTTTTTGAGATGCCATTTTATAATTTTCTGGAACAACTTTATAATTTTTATTACCCATTAATATATTAATCAATAATATATTTAAGTCATTTTATACTCGAATAAGTTTCTCCTCTAGTTATATTATGAGTCTATCATATAGATATTATAATTATTCTATAGATACTGATACAATTTTAGATTTGCATAATATAATATTTGTGAATTCTGATTTATTAGAACCACCAATCGAACGATTGATAAAAATGGAAGGTATTATCATTGAGTTGAATAAAAAACCAATTGCATATTTATTATTTTCAAGAAATATTAAAAATAATGAATTATGGTTATACCTTGAATATCTTGGGGTTATTCCAAAATATAGAAACAGAGGTCTTGGAAAACTGTTAATAAATTCATTTATCAAAATATTAGATAAAGCTAAGATAAATTCATATTTAGATGTTGAAGAAAATTCTATTTGTACTAACAAATTGATAGATTTTTATACAAAGTATGGTTATGAAATAACTGAATATCATAGAACATCCAAATATGAAGATGTGACAATGACAAGAATGACTAGAATTATTAAAAAAATTGAAAATTAAATTTACTGATAATTTTATAAAATTTTGATATTACACCCATTTCAGGATTCATTTAGAATCCTGCGACATTCGATTGCTTAATTTATTAACTTTACGTCTGGTTTTTCGCATAGATGATTCTTTTTGGTTTTTGGTTGGATTTTTTGTTGATAGTATTTTGACTTTGTTTTTCGGTTGACGTTTACTTTTGTTTTTACCTGTGATAATTTCTAGTAATGTTATCTGAATTTATTGTTTTAAATTTTTGTTTGATATTTCTTTTTGATTTCATTGATACGGTTGATTGATTTGAAGTTGATTTTCCTGAATTTTATTTTAAGGTTGGTATATAAGAATGACATAATATTTTTAATTATAAAATGCGCTTTTTTATTTTCAACTGAATATATTATACATGACTGAAGAGAATTATGAATATAAGTATAAAAAATACAAATTAAAGTATATGGCTTTAAAAAATTATCATAATATGGAAGGAGGTATTGGTGTATCATCGATTAGTGCAACATCTGCCGCTAGAGCTGCATCAAGTCATAGACAAATATCTAGAACTGGTTCATATAATAGAAAATGTGACACGTACTTTTGGGATACCTATGAAACACAAAAACACAACATATGTTATTTTTATTATGCGTACGCATGTATTACTAACAATTTTACTAAAAAAATTATTAAAAGCCCATACATAATAGCAACCGATAATGATCATACATGGCTTGCCATAATATACGAAAATGCCAATAATGTGTTTAATAAAATCTATATAAATAAGAAGGGTCAAGTAATGTATAATTATGCAAATCCAAATACATATGATGCGATACATTTATATAAAAAGTATTATAAAACATACATGAAGTTATTTAATGAAGCAAATAAAAAGAAGCCAGAACTATTTACGAATGATTGGTTAACATCGTTAAATGATTTTTATAATGAGACTGTTAATACAACTATTGGTCCTAACAAAGATGGGATTTATGTTGGTAAGGATAAAGATGTGATAAGTATCAATTATAGTATATGTGATAGTCAAAAAGGTAATATGTGTGTAGATATGCATGTTAAATATATAAATGATGATGATACTGTTGTTGACAAACATTTTATATTTAATATAGGTGAAAATAGTATCAAAGTAGATAAACATCTATCAAGTTACAAAAATAATAAAATAATTGATGATCTTTTAGCATCATCTGGATTAGCACAAACATTATTTGAAAATGTGAAACTTATAATTAATGATCCGCGTACTAATAACATGCTGAATTCTAAACAAAAAGATATGTTTATTGTTGAAATACAGAAATTTTTGAATATCACGAAAAAAAAAACTTTTTATACACTTATTAATAAAAAGTAATACTGATAAATAAAATTTAATAAAATAATATTTTTATCACTAGATCGGGTATTTTTGCCCCAATGGGCCCATCTATTGCAATCCATCGTGGGGGTACACGAGGGGCTATCGAGTCAAGGTCCATATTCAGACTCCTCTGTGGACTCCTGAAATGGGAATCCAACTTCTGTGTGTTTTGCAGGTGTCTCTTTTTTCACGACGGTGTCCGAAAGAGATCCGCCTGATGATAGCCAAAATGGCCAAGCAAATAGCTAATTAGAGAATTGCATGAAAACATATAACTCATATTTTTTCATATAATAAACGTATCTTTTTAACTATAAAACTGATGTTGGAATATATTTATTTAATATCAAATTCATTGAAAAAAATTGAAAATTATTTTATTTGTTAACTGCAAAAATAGTGCAATTAACTTGAACAAATTAGGCAGCACTTGGTGAAAACACAATCATGGATGTTCCAGTGAGCGTGATTAGTAATGTTCTTTCAGAAAATACAGACACAAATCCTGTTTTTCCAAATGTTGTAAGGATTTTCCAGAAGACCGGAAAAAGATTATTTTTCACATGGACAAACGAGAAAAGTGATAATTATGTAACTTTTCTTGATTTTTGTTGTCTAAAAACTACAGTAATGTTATTTACGAAATTTTTCAAATATTATGAACAAACAGATGATCGTAATGAACTTGAGATAACTGATCATGAAGTTGTTGTGAAAATTTTCAGACGCTTTGGATATATTCCATTTGGGATGTTTTCTGATATTCAAAAACAGTATCTCCATGAAACATTGCAGAAGAAATTTGGTATTGATTTACCAATGCGGCTCGTTTCTCCTTACATTAACAAGTTTCCTATAAGATTACTTGAATACAAGAAAAAACATGATAATTATATTGTATTCATTTACAAAATTGAAAATGGAAATATTTTTCTTGAAACAGAATATTTTGTTGGTCTCGATCATAATGCACTTATTGATATTACAATGTCATGTTATTCTTCACCATGCATTTTGGAAATTACAGTTGAAACTATTGATACACTCTTGGATGAACAAGTCGTAACTGTTCCACAAATTCTTGAAAAAGCAAAGTATCGCAGAAAACAAGTTGGAACACTACTTGGTATTTGTAAGTTAAGAAAATCATCAGTATTTTCTATACTTCAAAAAGATATTGTGAAAATCATCGCTAAAATGTGTCACCATACACAACTTTATTGAAAAATCAATGAATGTATGGTAAATAAAGTACCATATTAACATATTTGTTTATATTATCACTTTTCAACAACATTTCATTTGCTGGCTAGTAAAATGATTATCATTATTGTTTAATTATATTGCATATATAATAATTTAATCTGTAGAAAAATTATCATATTATACTTTTTCAATTATAAAAATATATGAATTCAATACGTCCGCAGCTGTATAACAACATTGATTTATTGCGCTATACATTATTTAATATTTATTCAACGCAATAAATCCATGTTGCTAGACGTCTGCGCAAATTTATATAAATTAATTGTTTTAGATGGGGTTACGCGGAAATATTACAATATTATACCACTACGATGTATTATAAATTCAACGTAGTTATACTGTGTTGATGTGCAGCCGCGTAGTATAATAAGATAATTCCTATATTGATAATCAGATAATTCAATTTAATAAATTTCTATCTGTGTCCATGTATGAATTATAAAAAGTATATATACCTAATTTTTCTACAGATTTATTATAATTTCCGTTGTTAGTACATATTTAATGATATGCTTAATTATGGTGATTACTACTTTTCATTAATAATTTGATTAATATTATACTTTTTCTTACATTTTATTTATTAATAAAAATTGAAAATTATATTATCTGTAGTTTCTTTATTATTTTGTCATGGAATATTCAATAATCTTGAAATATTCAAAATGGCCGACTTGACGTCACAATTGCCAAATCTTATTACAATTTTTGAGAAAACTGGAAAACGTTTATTCTTCTTATCACCAAGAGAAGATATTGAATATGTATATTTTATTGATTTTCTTTGCTATAAACTAAAAGTTTTGGCGGCTTCAAAGTTTCTTTCGATTTATGAAATGCCGGATGATCGTAATGAACCTAACATGTTTGATAGTGAAGTCATTACTAAAATTTTTATGAGATTTGGGTATACTTCATTTGGCGCATTTTCTGACATTCAAAAACAATTGCTCAACGATACATTTCAAAAGTATTTTGGAATTGGCTATCCGTCAATCTTAGTCAAAAAATACATTACAAATGAAACATTAAGATTATTAGAATATCAACAGGGGAACAATGGTTATACTGTAATTATTTACAACGTTGAAAATGGTGTCATGACCCTTGACGCAAAATATTTTGTTGATATCAATATCAATTCTATTGTTAATGTTTTTGTAACACAATATTGTTCTAATTATATTTCAAACATATCAAATGAACCACTTGATGTGCTTTTATCTGAAAAAGTTACTAGTGTGTCGCAAATTCTTAAGGAAGTACAACATCGCAATAAGCAAGCATTAACTTTGTGTGCTATTAGAAAATTTAGGCATTCATTATTATCTATGTTTCCAAAAGAAATTGTTAGAATGATTGCCAAAAATATTGTTATGTCAAAATTTACATATGATTCTTTAATTAAATAATTTCATTTGATACATAAACTATTAACAAAAAATTCTTTTGAAATTCCACTTAAATTCCATTTGAAATCTTCCATAATACGGATTGATTAAATATGTATAGAAATGGTTGTATACGCTACGTATTTGTATAAAGTTTAGTGAGGATATTATACATTTCAATGTATAATATGTTGTATTGTAGACAATATTTGTTAATAAAATTGATGTTGGAATATCTTACTTATCATCAAGATAAACTAAGAGTATTTAACTTATAATGAGTGTTATTTGGTTTTTCAAGCCTATTGGATGGACACCAAAAGATTGTGTTATTGAATACCAAAAAATAATTAATCAGAAAATTGCTTTTGCAGGAAGATTAGATCCTATGGCTTGTGGTTTGATGCCAATTATTATACATAATTCAAATAATACTGTTGAAGTACAAAAAATAAAAGAATTATTACAAGGATCCTATAAAACATATAGATTCAAACTTATCCTTGATTTCCAATCAGATACGTATGATATTCTTGGCATTGCCAATAAAAAGGAAAATATTAATATTATAGAAAATTTGGAAAAAATTAAAGAAATTAAAATACAATCTTATCCACCATATTCAAGTCAAAAAGCATTTAGTCACCAGTATCAGAAAAAAGTTCCATTATGGAAACTAGCAAAAGAAGGGATATTGCCTAATAAATTACCCAAAAAGGAAATAGATATCCGTTCTATAAAAATTTTAGAGACTGAAATTATTAGTAATTTAGAATTTTTAGAAATAATAAAAAAAAGACTAGATAACCTAAATAATAAGACAAAGTACAGACATGATAAAATCATTGATAATTGGAATAAAATATTAGAAGCAGAATGCAATTTTACAGTATATCATTTAGAAGCAAATGTCAGTACTGGGACATATATTCGATTCATTGGTAATGAATTAGGTGGTATAGTATTTGATATTTTGAGAACAAGCATGCATGATAAATTTTTGGATAATCCTGATAAATATGATAAATTTACATATAATATTCTAACTGAATGACGATAAAATAATAACTATATTTTCTTTAATTTTCATTTAACCATCTACTATAGATTTTAACTGCATCATAAAATGATTTTGCACAAGTTGACAATTCTTCTTACTAAAGTAGGTGATGAATCTATATTTAATTTATTACCTTTAATTTATCACCTCATTCGATACATATGAAAATAATAATTTCCAAATGAATTCAATAACGAGTATAATAATTATCCTATAAAGAGTGCGTCTAAATATAAAATTTTATTATCTAATATAGATGTGTATATAATAGGCGTACATTGTTAGTAATAATATACGCCTTAGTAGTACAGTGGTAGTACGACGGACTGTTAATCCGTTAACGTTGGTTCGATTCCAACCTTAGGCTTTAGAATCTATGCTATTTAATTGAGACATTAAATATTGTGTTATTAAATAAAACAAACATAATGGTCTAAATTATCAACTTAGATGAAAATTAGTATTTTATACTAGATATATAAAAATTATAATTTTTTTATATATAATCAAACAGATGATATTAAAATCAAAATCAGAATTATTATATTTATTGAATTTATTGTTCCAGAATCTATATTATTTTCTGTAAGAGTCAATGGTCCAACATTCCATTCGATACCACTGTAAAAAATCATTAAACAATTCCAGTAATTAAGATTATCAATTTGACATATAGCTGAAAACATTTCTGGGTCAAGAATTGTCAATTTTGTACTATTGCATGATATATAAGTCTTATTATAAGATAAATTATCACATGTTCCAACAGACCATTCTGAATAATAAGAATCATATTTATTACAATAAGTTAAATTTGAATTATAATCAACAACAATGCTACCATTATGCCTTGTAAAATTAAGATTTATATCATCTCTATTACAATCATCTGTTATATATGTACCATTGAAAACATATATTGGAATACTATAGGAACAAACAATAAATAGTATGAATATCATGATAATAAAAACATTATTAAAATCTATAATATTTTTATGTTTTTTCAATTTTTTTATTTATAGTCTATATAATAATTATTATTTTTAATCTGTAGAAAAATTATCCTATTATACTTTTTTAACTATAAAAATATATGAATTCAATATGTCCGCAGCTGCATAACAACATTGATTTATTGCGCTATACATCATTTAATATTTATTCAACGCAATAAATCCATGTTGCTAGACGTCTGCGCAAATTTATATAAATTAATAATTTTAGATGGGGTTACGCGGAAATATTACAACATTATACTACTACGATGTATCATAAATTCAACGTAGTTATACTGTGTTGATATGCAGCCGCGTAGTATAATAAGATAATTCCTATATTGATTATCAGATAATTCAATTTAATAAATTTCTATCTGTGTTCATGTATGAATTATAAAAAGTATATATACCTATTTTTTCTACAGATCATTTATACTTTTTTATATATTATATTCATTTTACTACTGCGCAAATTCATCTAAAATAAATAATTTAGATGAATTACGCTAGAATATACAAACACAATTTCACTTTGTTATACAATAGATTCAGCAAAAATAAAATAGGTTGTTAGACAATCACACACGGCATATAATCTTAAAATTTTGGCATATAATATAATAAAAATATGTCTAAAAATAATCATATATTAAATCTATTATAATTATAAAAATGAATTCATTTGATAGCATAACTTTAACTAAATAATTTATTTATCTCAATTTTTAATACAACAAACTTCACCATTTTGAAAATATTTAAATGTATATCCATCTTCACATTTTTCTATATCAATAGATTTTTTGCATGAATCTAATCGAATATATTCACTTTTCATAAATTTGATTAGAACATCTTTCTTTTTAATATCTAATCCTGTTTTATTAGATAAAATAACACTATATCCAGCATGAAATGCCCTATTGATATTTTGTATATTATCATCGACAAACATAATTTGATTATTATCTTTGATTTGATTTGTCAAAGATAGAAAATTAACTAATGCTAATATCATTTTATTTTTACCATCAAGTTTATTTGACCAATCAGTTCCTTCGGATAATCCAAAATTGATTGGTGTTAAAATAGTATTAAAAAGTTCAGTTATCTCACATATTTTAAGAAATTCATCAATGTGTTTTCTAAATCCATAAGATAAAATAGCAACTATGTTTCCTTTTGATTTAAACTCTTTCAGTTCGTTAATAAATTCATCATTCCTAAATAAATCACACAATTTATCTTTATGAATTAAACCTTCAGATAAACTAGGACTATGAGCAATTGATACTCTAGAAATAGTTTGATCAAAATCAAAAATTAAAATTTTCTTTCCATTTCCACCTTTTTGATGTTTCAAATTCAAATATTTAGTTTTGTATTTATGGTACTTTATTTGATAATTCATATAATTTAATAAAGAATATAAAGTTTTTGAAATTATATTATTTATAATGGATAATAATTTATTATTTTTAATAGTACCTTTTAATAATATAATTAATTCATTTCAATCAAAACTAGAATATTATCCTTCTATAATAAATTTTACTTTTTTAGAAAATACTGTTTTAGTTTATGCGGATGAAGATTGTATATTGGAACTACCATCATCTAAATTAATTGAATATCAATGTAATATTCAAGAATTTTCAATTGTAGAAGATTTACAAGAATTTATCTATCAAAACTTCAATACACAAGTTATAACATTAAGATTAGATAGAAATCATATATTATTTGTGAGTTTTGATGATGAATTAACAATTGAGGTTCCTATAATTAATCTGAAATTTAATATTGATTCATTCCAAAGCAATAAATCATTTTATATAAATGGAATAACGATACCAACTACTGATGAAAGTAATATCACTATATCAAAAGATGATACATGTAAAATCTGTATGGATAAAGATGTTTGTACTATTAATTTACCATGTGGTCATTTATGTTTTTGTATGTCTTGTTGTCATACATATGTAAAAGATAATAAAAAAGAATGTCCATTATGTAAAACTGAATTAACAGAAATTAAAAGATTTTATAAATAAAAATTAAGTAATATGTTATTTAATTATATTGTCACACTATTGGAATTATAAATATTGATATTCAAAATAGTTGAGAATAATATAATTTTCAGATGATTTCTAAGTTGAGTTCTTTTATTGTTTTCATCAGTGGCAAAGAATAAATTATATGTCAAATATGGTATCATCATGTTTATTAAAATAAATTTATAAAAAAATATTATTGCTTACCAAGTGCATCTCTCTTATTCATCAACAATATTATTTGAGCATCCAGTGCAGCCTTTTCTTGAGCCACTCGCGAGGCATTCTCTTCTGCCAATCGCTTGGCTTCTTGGAACTTAACAAGTTCTGCTCGGATGTCAGTCAATGGACAAATTTCCTTAATCAACTTCAGTTCTTGTGCGTCTTGGGCAGCTCTCTTTCTGATCAAATCAATGTTAGAAATAGCATCCTTCCTCATCCGTTCGATAGTTTGTTGAATGCGATCTTCTAATCCATCACTAATTGCCTTGACACGATCTTCGGCGCTATCAACACTCTTCTGCAAAGTATTATTTGACTCTTCCATGTAATCCAAAAACTTTTCAATGCGTCCTGTATCGCTCTCAAAGTTTACATCTTGATATGTCTTTCTAATATGAAGAATATTTTCTGGTGGAATTTCTGCATGCTCCACAAAACCACGTATAATTCCACATGACGGATCTAATGCAAGATCAATATCTAATTCCCAATGACACGACTCGCACCATATACCAGTATCTGCCACATTAAAATCGTTTCGACACTTTCTTCCATGACACTCAGTAGTTGTTACATCTCTAGGCAAATAATTGAAGAATGCAGGTTCGAAATTATTATAGAAATCAATTCCATCATATTCATCTATTAAACAACCAAACTCATTGACATCATCATCAACATCAATCCTAACAACCATCTCGATGACACACCATACAATCTTTCCAGATCGTATCATACATGATGAATATTCACCCCTTAACGTCTCAGTATTCTCTAATAGGAACAGAAAAGAGCGTGCATCTGTGTAATCATTTGGATTAAGACCCATTTCGAGTAGAATCTTCCTGTCTTCTTCGCTATCATTTGTGATGCGACGGCGCATTCTAAATGCGCCAAGATCAACTCTCTTTGTTACCTCTGGTTGAGTTGCACTTTGGACCGCTGGTTGAGTTGCACTTTGGACCGCTGGTTGAGTTGCAATAGCTCGCCTTCTGGCTCTCGCAGCCTTCTTCTTTTGGTTCCTTGTTGACATCGCTGAACTAGTCAAAAATATCTCTGGACCAATAGCAGTTGGCTAATCACTTTAATTATCATCCGTTATACATATTACAATCAGTTAATAAATCAATTTTTTGATAAATTAAAAATATGGCAATGAAAAGTATATTAATAGCTTAATTATCTATGAAAAATAATGACCATTATAATTTGATATATCATTAACTATGTGTCAATGGTAGCAATTATAATATTTGTATAATATATAATTATTATGGTACTATATAATACATTTTATATATAATTATCATACAAGTATGCTATTTTTATCAGACTCTGCGCATCGGCAAGCAAAATTGTACAATAATATAAAAAATTGTTATTCTAATTAAGTATTATTAAATAATTTTGCTAATAAATGCGTTGACTTATATATTATTACACATTATTCTACATAAATCAATTTGACTAGCAATAAAAGAATTATTTTATTGAGCTTTCATGATTACCCCTTCTTTTACTTTTATTAAAATAAATATTTTATTAGTATATTTATTTTAATTTCTTATTTTATACATTATGATAATTAAGGATTCATTTACAAGTACAAATATGAAAAAATTAAAGGATACAACGCATAAATTAATTTTTATTACCTAAACCCAGAACAATTAACAAAATCTGTCCTGTCTCAGCTAACTGTTCCATTGTCTTTTCAGACTTTTCCTCTAATTGTTTTCTAAATGGTTCCACATTGTAACGAGACAGCCTATCACTCTGGCTCTCGACTTTCAATAGGCTTGGGAATGAAAATAGTGCTATTACAGTGATCTTCTTCTCCTTCTTCAGTAATATAACTTTGACATCCAAAGCCATCTGGACAATTTGCTACTCCTTCGTCTTCTTGACAGTCTTGACACAAGTCGAATTTTAAAGGACATAGACGACAGGAAAAAGTAAATTTGTTATTCAGCTTTACTTTTTCAGCATCTGTAATTTCTTGTCTACAACCATCACACATAAGTGTGGCGCCAGCAATACTGGCGACATAAGCACTAATAAAGTGTTCTAAAACATCTTCATGCATCTTCCCGGTTAACCTGGCTCTCATAATATCCAGATATTGTAACATTTCATCTTGAGTCGTACCAGACTCGAAACGAAATGTCAATTGTTCAAGTTCCCCTTCCATATTTGGTAACAGTATGTTTTATAAACTATGTGTATAAAATAACATGCATTTAATAAATCAATTTTTTGATAAATTAAAAATATGCAAACTTGAGTAGTACCTTAGAGAGTGTAAACGAACAAGTCGTTAGATCCCTTCTTTTATTAGTATATTTATTTGCATTTCTTAATTTATACATTATGATAATTAAGAACTCATTTATACACTCATTCCCGGGTACATTATAAAGTCTAAATGGATCTGGGAATGGTTGTAAAATAAAAAATTGAATTATTAAATAATTAGATAATATATTATCTAATTATATTGACAAACTATTGAAATTATGGATATTGATATTCAGGATAGTCAAGAACAATGTCATTATTATTTAATATTATCCGAAGGAAATGAATTTCCTTCTTGGTTCAAAATGCATCAGAAGGGAATCTTAAAAATTTCCCTTAATCAACCACAAAAAGATTTATATAAATATGACTTTATGAATCCAGATACAAAAAAAGGTAAATTTGTTGGAAAAGATGATAAATTTAAATATTATCTTGAAGATATTAGTTTTACAAAAAGAGCAATTCTCAATGATCAATTTTTCATGACCATGAATGTATCAATAGATGTAAATCCAACATTTTTAAAAAAATATCCACCAGAAATACAATTATTTTACATTAAAAGAGTTAAACTGACTTATGAAATTTATGCTCCAATTTTTCAGTGATTTTAGCTGTATGAATATAATCATACATATTCATAAATCGATAGCCAATAACATCATAAGTTTTATTTATTTCCATGTTCATCCATAATGCGTATGTGACGCGATAATCATTATTATTTGTATCTCGAATATAAAATAATACATCAATATCATCTGAATAATCAAATATATAACTAAAAAATTTAGATTTCATAGTTAATGTTTTTGTAAATGGTTCATTATTTGTATAAACATAATGCATTACACAAAATGATGAAAATAGTAATAATCCTAAAAATAATATTATTTTGTTCATTATGATATTAATAATAATGTGTTTTTTATATCATTTTTAATATATTAAAGATAGACTATTTAATTCAAAAATCATTATATTGAATTTATTTATCTTATTGGTTTTCAGCAGTATTCTATTTGATGGCTAGTAAAATAATTATCATTATTTGATTTTAGTATAACAAAATATCAAATGAAATTATTGTTTAATTATATTGCATATAGAATAACTATTTATTATTTATAGCTAGTCAAATTGATTTAATACATGATATATTTACTTTTTAGTTTATAGTAGAGCGGCAACCAAAAACTGTTATATTTCGTTATATATTCAATATAACGAGATACTATCATTTATTTTATATTATTCTTACCATTTTTAATTGTATCAGTTAATTTTTTTTTGTACTTACGTAAACCATTTATTTTTGCCACATATACATTCATTATTGTTATGATATCTTTTGTCATTTCTTCTTCGGGTGTTTCTTCCTCAGATGAATTTATTATTTCTATTTTTCCATTTGAATAACGCTGTATTATACTTTCTATTAACTCATAACCAATTCTTGCTAATCTATCCTTATATGTTATTACTAATACATCAATATCGCCCTTTATAGCAATATCTATTATCTCTTGTAAACCTTTCCTTTCAAAGTTCAAGCTACTTCCAATATCGCTAATTATTTCATACGATGGATATTTAGTTTTCATATATTTTATTTGTCTCAATAAATCTTCTTTCTGTTTACTACTCGATACACGACAATAACATATTTTTCTTTTCTGAGTTTTTATTCCCTGATCCCTTAAATACTTATCTAAATTGAATAATATCTTACTGCCTACTTTTACTGTTTGTATTTCATTTCTATCTATCATCCTATACAAAGTATGATAATGTATTTTTAGTACACTTAATACTTCTTTTCTTGATATGTATTTATCCATAATATTACTATATGTAACCATTCGTTTATATTATATTTCATTATATATTATTATAAAACCACTTAAAGATTTGTTAATTCTAATAATTACATTTATAAATGGAGAATAATCCAGATACGTGTCCATGGTATGATGATACAATAAAAGAAATAAATAAAAAAATATGGTATCCTACAAAAATAGTAGATAATAATACTTTTATATATAACTTTGATAGTAAGGTTGTAAATTTTAATTCATTTACACCTATTCCGGTATTGATTTAGACCATTTAAGGAATTTATAAAATGATATAAAAATAAGTCAATTTATTATGATTGAATAGATTATTGTTATATTTAGTGTTTTATATAACTCTTTTTTTAT